>Ga0206932_1043_pt1 | contig 31897 bp, 30 predicted proteins | sample Alteio_BWOrgHeat_18_FD_153244 | JGI IMG/M metagenome (GOLD analysis project Ga0206932, IMG submission 153244) | Enriched cells from forest soil in Barre Woods Harvard Forest LTER site, Petersham, Massachusetts, United States -... | ecosystem: Environmental > Terrestrial > Soil > Temperate forest >...
AAGATCATTGCTACCATCAGCCAGCCAACAGAAGGAACGCTTACACTTGACGGACATAACATTGTAAAAGAACCGGATTATATCAGAAAAATACTTGGCTATCTTCCGCAGGATTTCGGCGTATATGCTAATCTTAATGCTTATGAATTTCTTGCCTACATGGCTGCGATGAAAGGAGTTGGAGGAAGCGGTCTGCGCAAACGGATTGATATGTTGCTGGAAGGTGTGAATCTGGTTGAAGCTGCGCGGTTGCCGATAGGCACTTATTCAGGAGGAATGAAACAGCGCATCGGGATTGCACAAGCTTTACTGAATGATCCAAAAGTTTTAATTTTTGATGAGCCCACTGTTGGTCTTGACCCCGAAGAGCGTGTGCGGTTCAGGAATTTAATATCAGGCATGGCAGATGATTGCATCATCATTCTTTCCTCGCATATTGTATCAGACATTGAAACCATTGCGGATGAGGTTGCCATTATGAAACACGGAACATTGATAACAAAAGGAACACAGGCAGAAGTTATTAAAGCAGTAGATGGAAAAGTATTTGAGATTGTTTTGGACAGCACTCAATCAGATGCATTCAAAACAAATTACCAGGCAATAAACAGCATCAGGCAAAAAGATAAAATAAAACTGCGCTATATAAGCGATAAGCCTGCAGGTGAATCATCTCCGTGCACCGCTTCGCTGGAAGATGCTTATTTATTTCTTACCAAACAACCGCTGATATGAAATATGTAGGCAGCATTATTAAAGCAGATTATTTGCAGCGCACACGCAGTTATGCTTTTTTGATAACGCTTGCCATCAGTTTATACATTGCTTACACATTTGTGCCAGCGCCAGGCGCTGCGTACACTACGGTACGCGTTGGAAATTTTATCGGTGTATACAATTCAGCATGGATAGGTTATGTAACAGCCATCATGACAAGTGTGTTTCTTTCGCTGATCGGTTTTTACCTCGTAAACAACAGTATTAAAAAAGATATTGGAACAGGAGTAGGAATGATCATCGCTGCAACTTCCATCCGTAATTTTAAATACCTTCTTTCAAAAGCGCTGAGCAATTTTTTAGTGTTGCTGAGTATTACAGCCATTGTTTTTATTATGAGTATTATGCTGTTTTTTATCAGGGGCAATAGATATTCTTTTGAGGTTACACAGTTTATTTTGCCTTACACTATTGTTGTTTTACCGGCTTTATTTTTTATCTCCTCATTAGCTGTTGTTGCGGAAGTATTTCTGGGCAGGCGGCCAGTGATCCAGTACCTGTTATTTTTTGCCTTATTCAATTTTATTTCTGCAAATGTGATGATGACAAAGGGATCAACTATGATAATGATGCTCGATCCTTTCGGTGTAAAAGCAGTAACAATGGGTATGGAAGATTTTGTGCAAACACATTTTAATAAGCAACTGCATGTTGTTTCAATGGGATTTAATTTCAGCGACAAGCAGGATGTAAAAACTTTTGTGTTTGAAGGCATACAATGGCAGTCTGCATTTATTATAAGCCGGTTTATGTGGATTGGGTTTAGCCTGTTACTGATTTTTATATCATCTAAATTTTTTCACCGCTTTGATGTGAAAGAGAGAATTAATACAAAGAAGAAAAAATCGCTTACACCAAATATTTCTTCAGGATTAATAACAGGTGATATCAATCTTTCTGCATTGCCCGTAATAACACCGGCGTATGGAATTTTACCTTTTATCAAAACAGAATTATTAATGCTTTTCAGAAAAGGTTCCAAATGGTTTTGGCTGGTTAATATTGGCGGCATGATTGCATTAATATTTGCGCCTTTATCTATAGCACATCAAATTATATTGCCGGCACTTTGGTTTTTACAGGTAAGCCGCTGGAGTGATATTGCAACAAAAGAAAAAATAAACCGCATTCATTATTTTACCTATGCCTCATATCAACCTATCAAAAGATTATTGGTTTCACAAATGATAGCCGGAATAATTTTAGCGGTTGCTTTAGCGTTGCCACTAATAATCCGTTATTTAATCAACGGAGATTTTATACCTATTTTAAATATTGTTGCAGGCGCTGTGTTTATTGTAGCACTTGCAGTTTGTTTTGGCATCTTAAGCGGGGGAAATAAATTATTTGAAATTCTTTTTTTCCTGCTTACGTATTGCGCAATAAACAAAATTCCTTTCACGGATTATTTCGGAGGCTTACACAATGATCTTAACTACTCAGGTTTCATGCTTGCAATGATAGTCTTACTAATAACAATAAGTTTTGCATTAAGAAAATATGAGATCAGGCATTTATAATAGGATTACAAAATCCATTGGCACGTAAAAAGCGGTGCACCAACATTTCCCGCTTTGTATTCCTACTTTTACCTGAGGCATCCTGCTAAATGCGGATATGCCATTAGGATATAAAACAGCACCAACCAAAGGAAATAAACAAATGAAATAAGCTAATAACGCAGGTTAATATTCTGCAATTAATGTTTCTGCAGGTATTTTTAATGTTTGGTGCAGTGTACGTATCATGTTGAGTGAAAGCTTACGCCTGCCATTCAATATTTCTGATTTGCGGCTGCGGCCACCTAAAATTTTGTTCAGCGTTTTTTCGTCAAGTCCGCTTTGCTCCAGCCGGTATCTTATGGCTTCAACAGGATGTGGCGGAGGAACAGGATAATGTTTTTCTTCATAAGCCTTTACCAATATGGAAAGCACTTCCAGCTCATCAGCAATTTTTGGATTATTCTTTACATCTTTTTGCATCAATTGATAACAGCGTTTTAATGCTGCTTCATAATCTTTCTTTGTTTTAACCGGCTTTAACATAGCTTACTTTTTTTACATCAATATTATCATATTCTTTATGGGTACCTATCCATATAATAAAAATGATCTGTAAATAATATTCAACATCAACAACCAGCCTGTATTTATTGCCATGAATATTAAAGACTACTCTTTTATTATTGATTACAGATGCATTGGCAAATTGTTGTTTTAAGTCATTGTGATTTTTCCAGTTTGCTTTTTCTGCTTCATGATACCATGAGAATAAAGACTGTTCAGCTTCTGTTTTCTTTGTTGCATATAATCTTAGTGTTTTTACAGCAATTATTCTCATACTGATTTGCAAATATACAATATGTTACCAAATTGGTAGCAGTTGTTCACTTTCAGTAATACTTCCTGGCAGCATTATTATTGTTGTATAATCGTTCCCGGTTGTACAACTGTTCCTTTGTTGATGATAAGGTTTATTTGTTGCCAGCTGTCAAGGCTTTCAAGCGGGTTGGCATTCAACAACAGCATGTTTGCACGTTTGCCTTTTTCAATACTGCCAAACAGGTTTTCTTTTCCTAAAGTTTTAGCGCCGTTAATGGTTGACGCCTGTAATATTTCGGGAACAGTCATACCTGCATTTTGCATCAATTGAATCTCTTCTAAAAACGAGCTTGCATGCTGCGTACCAATATTACCCGCATCAGTGCCTGTGGCAATAGTAACACCCGCATCAACCAGCTTCTTTAAATTAATGGCCATGTTGGAATCTTTTGCTGCAATTACTTTTGCCCTGGCTTTAACTATTGTTTTGTAAGTATTTGCCAATGCTGTATCAGTTATATGTTCAAGATCAGATAAAGAATGCAGGGCTTCAGGATTTGCTAACCTGTTATCAGCTTCAGACGGGTTGTATTGTTGCGCGAACACTTTCATATAATTATCCAGTACCTGCAATGTTGGGCAAAGTACTACATGGTGCTGTTTCAGCAAAGCGATAAAATCATTACTGATCACTTCATCATCTACGCTATGCACAAGATAATCGGCACCATCTTCTACGGCAAGCTGTGCTGTTATTCTTTCGGTAGCATGCACGGCAACTTTAAGGTTATGCTTATGCGCTTCATCAATAACGGCTTTTACCAAATGCGATGAAGCATGCGCACTTGAATCAGCGTTACCCAAAACGATATACCAGATTTTTATAAAGTCAGGTTTGTATTGCAATTCTTTATCTACATATTTTACGGCATCGGCAGCTGTCTGCATAAAGTAAAATGGTTCATCATTACCTAAGTTTTTAAATGCAGGCGGTTCATATGTAGTAAGCAATGGGCCCGTCATATAAATATCAGGCACATACGTTTTTGTTTTGAATGAATCACGCTGTAGTAAAAAATTTGCAGTAGAACCGGGATCAATTACAGTAGTAATGCCTGCTGCAAGATAGCGGCGTAACAGGTCTTCAAAATGCTGATGCACCCATGTTATTTCTTCAACGTACGGATGATATTTTCTCAGGTCAATAGCATCCGGTCTTGCGTATAAACCTCCGCTTTGAAAGAAGTGCACGTGTGCATCTACAAAACCCGGCGTAAGGTACTTGCCGCTTCCATCAATAACCGTTGCCTGTGCAGGTACTTTTATGGAATTGCTTTTGCCTACATCTTTAATTTTTCCGTCTGCAACCACTACGGTTTCATCGCTGTTTATTTTCAGGTTGATGACATCAACAACATTGGTATGAATAATAAAGATTTGAGCATGTGATAATAAAGAGCAAGTGATAAGCAGCAGCAATATTGATTTTTTCATAAAAAGCATTTGTATAAATATACAGGTGTTTGCGTGGACTTTTTTTCAGCTTACTGTCTAATGTGAAATATCCAAAAGACAGAACTATAAATATTTATTGATGCAGCTATACCAATTTATAAACGATAGTGTTTATAACAGGCACGGTTTTTTCAATCTTTCTTAAAATATTTATATGAGCCAGGCTTTTGTAAAAGAAAGTGAAGAACAATGGCTGCACGAAGTATCGCCCACTGTAAATGCGCTGATCCATTATCTCACAAGAGAAAATAACGGAGTACGTGTTTATGAAAAAAACAGCTTTGTTGATGCGAAGCTGGGAAAAACAATTCACGTGATGAGTAACGGCGGAAGTTATACCAAAGATGATGAGGGCAAATGGTGCATTTTATAAAATAAAAAATCCCTGCATTGACAGGGATTTTTAAAATGATACCAATATTTATTTCGTTGAACTTAAATCTGCTCTGTACTTCATCATTTCCTGTTCTGTAAGGTCTGTAAGATCTGCAACTGCAGTTATTCTTTTATCCCATTGTGCCTGTCCATACATTTCTATATAAGCGGCCTGGAACTGGTCATTCAATCCTTTATGATAATCCGCGTCAAGTTCTTTAAAACCGTCTTTTAAACTTCTTATGATAACAACCACGGGTTTGCTGCCGGCAAGCGTTTGAATGTACCCGTTGAAACTAACAGGGCTGTTGATTTTTTTATCTATAGCGATGGATCTTTTTATTTCATCGGTTAGGTCATTTTGTTTGCCTGCTTTAATATGATAAGCCGTAAGCAAATATTTGGTAGCCTGTACATTTTGATTATAACTTAATGTATCTGCCCAGCGGAATATCATATCACCGCTCTCCGATTCCAGTGTTGAAGAAACGCTTGTGGCAAAATCTATGTCATGCGCTTTATCATTAGTGCGCTCTACATCCATGTCAGCCCAGGACATACCACCATTTGTGATATAGTAAGACCCGGTACGTGGACCGCTGGTTATTTCAAAAACTCCACGACGGTTGGTAGTATCTGTCTGGTGAAACTTTTTAAGGTGCGCTATCCAGCCGCTTTCAAAAGTGCGCTCCTGGCCAATCTTGGGTGTTACCGTTAAAACACTTACCAGTGATTTGGTTTGTGCATAAGAATTAATTACTCCTGTTACAAACAGGAAAAAAAGAATTTTTCTCATAACCATTATTTATTTTGGTAAAAAAATTGGCACTCAAAAATTGTATTGGGTACCAGATTACGATGGTAAGATATTCTTATATTTTATATTAAAAAAATATAATGCAACTGCATAAATGGTTAGTTGCCTGCCATATTTAAGATTGGTCTGGCCTTATAAATAAATATTGGCTTATTGTAACCTTTGCCTTAATCACAGGAATGAGACGCACAAATAGCTGCAGGAAATATTTGTATTATCAATAAAACAATAAAACCACCAGTTGAAGATAAGTTATTGGCAGAAATGCATGTGTTGATTAACGTTCAGAATAATTCAGTCACATTATTATCATGTTTGTTAGTGATGATTTAAAATCGTCTTTTTGCGCTTCATTTTTTCAGACATTTGCGAAAAACTTTACCACTAATAAAATAAACAAATGATTAGAAAAGTTTGCTTTTCCATGATGGTGTTTTTTTTCGCTCAGAATCTTCATGCGCAGGATTTATACATGCCGCGCAATATTAAGAAAGCGGTTCAAAACGGAACACGCACTTTAACCGGAATTCAGGGAACAAATTACTGGCAAAACAAAGGCGTATATAATATTGAAGAAACAGTACATGCTGATACAAGATCAATTTCAGGAAAAGAAACGATTAACTATTCAAATAACAGCCCTGATACTTTGAAGACGATCGCGATTCGTTTTGTAAATAATATTCATAAACCACAATCGCCGCGTTCAGGTTTTTATAGTAAAGATTTTCTTGATTCAGGTTTGCATATTTCATCTTTTAAAATTGATGGTTTTACTTATGATATTAACAGTGATGGCTGGAGTACAGTAAATGCAGTGAAATTAAAATCGCTGATGATGCCGCATTCAAAATCTACATTGGAAATTGAATGGAATTATCCTTTATCAAAACAAAGCGGCAGAGAAGGCCAGATCGATTCAACAACTTTTTATTGCGCTTACAGTTATCCGCGTGTTTCTGTATATGATGATTATAATGGATGGGATATGATACCACATTCAGACCGCCAGGAATTTTATAATGATTTTAATGATTATACTTTATCTGTAACAGCACCCAAAAATTTTGTTGTTTGGGCAACAGGCGATTTTTTAAACCCTGATGATGTGCTTCAACCAGAAATTGCTCAACGTTTAAAAACATCTTACGCATCAGATAGTGTATTGCACATTGCCACGTTCGATGAAATGCAACAAAGAAAGATCACGCAACAAAATGATTGGAACACATGGAAATTTAAAGCAGATAATATCACTGATGTTTGTTATGCCGTAAGTGATCATTACGTTTGGGATGCATCAAGTGTTGTGGTTGATCCGAAAACAAATCGTCGTGCAAGTGTGCAGTCTGCGTTTAATGATACCGCACAAGATTTTCATTCATACACAAAATGGGGACAGCATTCATTGAGTTTTTTTTCAACACAATGGCCAGGCGTTCCTTATCCATTTTCAAAGATGACAAACTTCCAGGGCTATGCTGATATGGAGTATCCAATGATGATTAATAATTCTACAACAAAAAATTTAGTGTTTGCGCAAATGGTGGAAGATCATGAGATCGCACATACTTATTTTCCTTTTTATATGGGCATTAACGAAACGCGTTATGCTTACATGGATGAAGGCTGGGCAACCACATGGGAATATTTAGCAGGCATTGATGAAGTGGGAAAAACTGTTGCCGATTCTGTTTATAAAAACTTCAGGGTAAGAAGATATATTAATGATGTATCAACAGAGGAAGATCAACCGATCATTACAATGTCAACGCAGGTAAGCGGTGCAGGTTATGGAAACAATTCTTATGGCAAAGCATCATTGTCTTATTTGGCTTTGAAAGATTTGTTAGGTAATGATCTTTTTAAAACTGCATTGCATTATTACATGGATAACTGGAATGGTAAGCATCCAATTCCCTGGGATTATTTTTATTCCATCAATGCAGGTGCAAAACAAAACCTGAATTGGTTTTGGAACAATTGGTTCTTTAGTAATAATTATATTGATTTGAAACTTTCAAATGTTCAATCAAAAAATAATAAAGCAATAGTAACCATTGAAAATGTTGGTGGCTTTGCTATTCCGTTTGATATTGTGTTGACAACAAAAGATGGCAAACAAAAAACGCAACATTTTACACCTGCTGTTTGGAAAGAGAATCAAAAGCAAACCACAATTACAATTGATAATAAAGATGCGCTTGACAATGTAAAATTGGATGGCGGCATTTTTATGGATGCCACACCTGCTGATAATGTTTTTAAACTTTAATGTTTTTTACAAATGCAAAATCGCCGTGATTTTATTAAAGCATCTGGATTGATCAGCGCTGCAACTTTATTATTAAGCAAGAATATTTTTTCTCAACCTTTAATTGATTTTACAAGCAAACGTCCGCCAATTGCTGAAAGAAAATTTTCAAGCGAAGCTGTTGAAGAAGTTATTAAAAACATGAACGCATTTTTGCCAAACAAAGAGTTAGCATGGATGTTTGAAAATTGTTTTCCTAATACCTTAGATACGACGGCATTTTATGAAGAAGTAAACGGTATTCCTGACACGTATGTGATAACCGGCGATATTGATGCCATGTGGTTGCGAGATAGTTCTGCGCAGGTTTGGCCTTACGTTCAACTTTCAGCAAAAGATAAAAAGTTACAACAGTTAATTATTGGTGTAATTAACCGGCAGGTAAAATGCATATTAAAAGACTCGTATGCGAATGCATTTTATAAAGATGAAAATAAAGTAAGTGAATGGAAGCAAACCGACATTACAGACATGAAGCCGGGCATTCATGAACGTAAATGGGAAATTGATTCGCTTTGCTTTCCAATTCGTCTTGCACATGGTTATTGGAAAATAACAAGTGATACTTCACCATTCACTTCTGACTGGAAAGAATCTGTTCGGTTAACGGTTCAAACATTTAAAGAACAACAACGCAAACAGGGCAATGGTCCTTATACATTTCAGCGCACAACATCATGGGCAACTGATGGTGTTCCCTTAAGTGGTTATGGTTACCCGGTAAAACCTGTTGGTTTAATTTGTTCTATGTTCAGGCCAAGTGATGATGCGACCATATTTCCATTTTTAGTTCCTGATAATTTTTTTGCAACTGTTGTATTGAAACATGCAGCAGAAATTTTAAATGTAGTTTATAAGGATGCTGCGCTTGCCAACGAATGCAATGATCTTGCAACAGAAATAACAAAAGCATTGCAACAATTTGCAACCATCCAGCATGCACAGTTTGGAAAAATATACGCCTACGAAGTGAATGGTTTTGGAAGTTTTAATTTAATGGACGACGCAAATAATCCAAGTTTACTGTCAATGCCTTATTTAGATCTTGTTGACGTGAATGATGATGTTTATAAAAACACAAGGGCATTTGTGTTGTCTTCAGAAAATCCTTTTTTCTTTAAAGGAAAAATTGCAGAAGGCATCGGTGGTCCGCATGCCGGTATGGATATGATATGGCCGCTAAGTATTAGTATGCGTGCATTAACATCCGGCGATGATAAAGAGATCACTGGCTGCATTAAAATGCTGATTGCTTCACATGCCGGTACAGGTTTTATGCATGAAAGTTTTAATAAAGATGACGCATCACAATTCACAAGAAAATGGTTCGCGTGGGCAAACACTTTGTTCGGTGAATTGATTCTGCATCTGCAAACAACAAAGCCTGCGCTTCTAAAATCAATTTGATTTTTTTCTGCTAACAGTCATGCAATTGTCATGTTTGTTAGAGATGATTTAAATCATTGCTTCTGCCAATCATTTTTAACACCTTTGCAAAAAAATTTTTATGGTTGAGTCATCAATACATAAAACTGAAACTAAAGAATTCCGCCAGCAATGGATTGAATTTATTTATAATCTGCAGGATAAAATTTGTTCAGCTTTAGAAGATATTGATGCTGGTGCAAAGTTTAACAGCGAAGAATGGACACGTAAACCTGATAACAAAGGCGGTGGTGGTTTAACAAAAGTCATTCAGCACGGAAATGTTTTTGAAAAAGGTGGTGTAAATACTTCTGTTGTTTATGGAAGGTTGAGCCGCAAAATGCGTGAAGTGCTCCACATTCCTTTATCATCGCCTGTAGCAACATGGTTTGCTGCAGGAATCAGCTCTGTAATTCATCCGGCAAATCCTTTCGTGCCAACTATTCATTTTAATTATCGCATGTTTGAGTTGTATGATAAAGATGGAATGCAATGTGATCGTTGGTTTGGCGGTGGAACGGATCTCACGCCTTATTATTTGTTTGATGAAGATGCAATTCATTTTCACTCAACATTAAAAAACGCCTGTGACAAGTTTGATGAAAAATTATATTCTTTATTTAAACATAATTGTGATGAATATTTCATGAACACGCATCGCAATAATGAACGAAGAGGTATTGGCGGAATTTTTTATGATCATAAAAAACCTGAAGAAGATCATGATGCAGATTTTTGGTTTGGATTAGCAGAGGCTTGCGGTAATGCATTTATTGACGCATACATTCCCATTGTTGAAAAAAGAAAAGATTCACCTTATAATGAACAGCATAAATTTTGGCAAGAGATAAGAAGAGGTCGTTATGTTGAATTCAATTTAATTCATGATCGCGGAACATTGTTTGGGTTAAAAACAAGCGGCAGAACCGAAAGCATATTGATGAGTTTGCCACCAACAGTAAGGTTTGAATATAATTATCAACCGGAGAAAGGAAGTGAAGAAGATAAATTATTGCAGGTTTGTTTGAAGCCGAAAGATTGGGTTTACTAAAAATTAAATTATGTATTTACAAAAACGTTCAAGAATATTAAGAGCAAATGCCGCAATAAGAAATCTTGTTGCAGAAACTGTTTTAACATCAAACGATTTTATTGCACCATTGTTTATTGATGAAGGTGAAAATTATAAACAGGAAATCGCATCAATGCCAAATTATTATCGCATGAGCATTGATAACACCATTAAAGAAGTAAAAGAATTATACGGTCTTGGCGTGAAGTGTGTTTTACTGTTTGTGAAAGCAAAAGATGAAACAAAAGATAATACAGGCAAAGAAGCATGGAATAAAGATGGTTTGATGCAACGATCAATTAAAGCGATAAAAGATGCAGTGCCTGAAATGTACGTTATGACTGATGTTGCGTTAGACCCATATTCAATTTATGGCCATGATGGAATAGTAAAGGATGGCGAGATTGTAAACGATGAAACAGTTGAAGCATTAGTGAAGATGAGTATATCACATGCTGAAGGAGGTGTTGATATGGTTGCACCAAGCGATATGATGGATGGAAGAATTGGCGCTATTCGCAAAGCATTAGAAGAAAATAATTTTACCAAAGTTGGTATCATGGCATACAGTGCAAAATATGCTTCATGTTTTTACGGACCGTTTAGAGATGCGTTAGATTCGGCCCCGGGTTTTGGTGATAAGAAAACATATCAAATGAATTATGCAAACAGAATTGAAGCAGTAAAAGAAGCATTGCAAGACGAAGAAGAAGGTGCTGACATTGTAATGGTAAAACCAGGTTTGCCTTATCTCGATATTGTGCGTGAAGTTAAGAACGCAGTACATGTTCCAGTGAGTGTTTATAACATTAGCGGTGAATATGCAATGATAAAAGCCGCAGCAAAAATGGGTTGGGTGGATGAGAACAAAGCAATATTGGAAACATTAACTTCTATAAAAAGAGCAGGTGCAGATTTGATTGCTACTTATTTTGCGAAAGATGCTGCAAAGTTGATAAACGCATAAATATGTTCATCATTGAATTAATTTATAAAGTTCCGCTTGAAGAAATTGATGCACATATGAAAGCTCATGTTGCCTATCTCAACAAATATTATCAATCAAAAAAGTTTATTGTATCAGGCAGAAAAATTCCGAGAGAAGGTGGAATAATTATAGCCACTGCATCAACCAAAAAAGAAATAGAAAAAATTATAAAGCAAGATCCTTTCTATAAATATAAACTAGCCGATTTCCAAATTATTGAATTTAATGCAAGCCAGAAAGCAGAAGATATAAACGAATTAATTAAATGAATATTTCTAAAAGTGAACAACTTTTTTCCCGTGCACAGCATTCAATTCCAGGAGGTGTAAATTCTCCTGTGCGTGCATTTAAAAGTGTTGGCGGCACGCCATTATTTATACAAAAAGCAAAAGGTGCTTATTTGTATGATGCAGATAATAATAAATACATTGATTATATTAATTCATGGGGACCAATGATCCTTGGTCATGCATTTGAACCTGTTGTTGAAGCCATACAAAAAAAAGCGGCTGATTCAACTTCGTTTGGTGCACCAACTGAACTTGAAATTGAAATGGCTGAGCTAATAAAAAGCATGGTACCGAATGTTGATCTGATAAGAATGGTCAGCAGCGGAACGGAAGCTTGCATGAGTGCAATTCGTTTGGCGCGTGGTTATACAGGAAGAAATAAAATAATAAAATTTGAAGGTTGTTATCATGGTCATGCAGATAGTTTTTTAGTGAAAGCAGGAAGTGGTGTTGCAACATTCAATATTCAAACTGTGCCCGGTGTAACTGCCGGCGTTGCCGCTGATACATTAACAGCTCCTTACAATGATATAGATGCGGTGCATCAATTAATTGATGAGCATAAAAATGAAATTGCTGCAATCATCATTGAACCTGTTGCAGGTAACATGGGTTGCATTTTACCACAACAAAATTATCTTGAACAGCTACGGAAATTATGTACAAAAGAAGATATCATTTTCATTTTTGATGAAGTGATGACAGGGTTTCGCTTAGCGCAAGGAGGCGCACAGGAAAGATTAAAAATTGATGCTGACCTTGTAACCTACGGAAAAGTAATTGGTGCAGGAATGCCTGTTGGTGCGTTTGGCGGCAAGTTTGAAATTATGCAACATATTGCGCCATTAGGAAATGTTTACCAGGCAGGAACATTAAGCGGCAATCCAATTGCAATGATTGCGGGATATACATTATTAAATCATTTAAAAAATCATCCATCAATTTTTGATGAACTTGATGCGAAAGGAAGCTATTTAAAAGATGGTTTGCAAAAAGTATTTGATGAAGCGAATATTCCTGTTGTAATTAATCAGCTTGGTTCAATGATTTCTGTGTTCTTTACAAATGAACCTGTAAATAGTTTTGCAGATGCTGCTGCTTCAGACATTTCAACATTCAATAAATATTTTCATGCAATGCTGCAACAAGGAATTTATTTGGCGCCATCTGCTTATGAAAGCTGGTTCTTAAGCAATGCGTTGAGTTATGGTGATTTGGATGAAACAATTAATGCAACTGCGGATGCAATAAAGAAAACACAATTATAAAATTCTTTCTTAAGTTTAGGCAGTAGGAATAAATGCAACCAAGTTATCGTCATGCCCAACTTGATTGGGCATCTCATTCTTTTAAGTTCGATAACATAAATATGAGATTCCCGTTTTCACGGGAATGACGATGAAGTGGTTATTCTTTTATAAAGAAGTTTGATTAAAGCTCAATGCCTGCACAACTGTTGCAGTGTTGCGACGCAACGAAACTCAATAGCATTCCAATAGCTAGTCACCAAAAAATTATCTTTCTAATTCATCTTTACTTGGCAATGCAGGAAAAGGATTGTGTGGTTCTGTTTGATACCAATAAGCAACCGTTGCAATATCATCCTGTAAAGGCATATACGTTCCGTTTTTATGCCAACCGATATCTTGAATGGTAACTTTCAGATCTTTATCAAAACGAATTGGATCTGTTATGTGCCAGCGATACAAACCAAAACGTTGCGCCACATCATAATGTCCATCGCCTTTTATAACCTGCGGCAAACCGGTGTATGCGTTTGAGAATTGTGTATAGCCTGATTCATCTCCACCCGCTGCATTTTTCCAGTGCGTATCAAAATCATAAGAGCCGCAGAAATAATCTTCAGTGCCAGTGCCGTTAATGGTTGGAAATTTTGTATCACCATCCATGAAAAATTTTATTTCACCTTCACCCCACCAACCATTTTTATATGAACCATAAGCCATATATGTTCCAACATATTGACCTTTACCTTTTATGTTATCAACGATTGTGTAATCCTGTTTTAACGGCAAAGGATTTACGCGATGAAACTGCGCATGGAAATAAGCTGCATCATCCGGAACTTGAGTCAATATATAATCAACCTGGTAATATAAAGTCATGTCTTCATCATCAATATTTTCCATTGTTATCTTACACTTCTTTTTAAAAGGCATTGGCCAGTAACAATTAAATGCGCTTCCGGGATTTACAGTAACCGCAAGAGAATTCACATTCGCATATTGTCCCCACGCCATACAAAAAAAATCGCCAACAGGTACTTCAACAGAAGGCGATGTTTCATCATCCCAATAAAAGCGGAGAATTGAATAACGCCAATTGCCGGTTGGTGTCATCCATATATGCGAGATTGAACCAGGCCCATCAATTTCTGCTAACGTAAATGTTGTTTTTGATTTGATGATGACACTTGGGCTAACCTTCCAACCTTGTCCCAAATTTTTTGAAGCGTCTTTTCCTGTTCCTTCTGTTGCCATGCCTCCTTTGCCTTTTTCGCCAGTAAAATTTTCAGGACTAATGCTGTGTGTTTTTGCATCAGACAATTTATAAATGTTGGAAAGAGTTGCATCAATACCATTATAGTTTTGAGCAAATAAAAAACATGGCGCAAAAAGAATAAAGAGCGCAAAGAGATTTTTCATGTGTTTATATTTTGAAGGTGCAATTATGACGTTAGAAGTTTATAAGAATAAGCGATTAAATTTATAACGATTTTGTTATCGTTCCTTTTAAAATTTTGCTTTACTTACGTCGTATGAAATTGATTGTTTTCATTTTGCTATTGCTGATGTTTTTTAATACAAGCATTTTTGCCCAAACATCCAATCAGCCTGAAGTTATCTATCATCTTTTTCAAAGAAGTTTTTACGACACTAATGGTGACATGCAGGGCGACTTAAATGGCATTAATGAAAAACTTGATTATTTAGAAGATCTTGGTGTGAATACAATATTGTTGTTGCCTTTATATCAATCTGTTTTTTATCACAATTATTTTGCTGACGATTTTGACAGCATAGATAATGAATATGGATCGATGCAGGATTATATCAATCTTGTAAAAGCCATTCATCAACGCGGAATGAAGATCTATCTTGACATGGAAACGCAATATGTAACAGAAGATCATGTTTGGTGGAAAGATTCTTATGAAAATTTAAATTCAAAATACAGCGATTATATTTTGTATGATGATTCAGCACATACAAAACCTTCTTCAATTGTGTTTGGCGTAAATGGGTTAACAGGTTATGATAATACATTCAAAAAAATCACAACAGTTAATCTAAAAAGTAAAAATGTCATGGATTACAACATACAGCTGTTCAGTTATTTTGCTGATCCAAATCATGATGGAAAGTTTGATGATGGTGTTGACGGTTTTCGTTTGGATCACATGATGGATACATTAGATTACAAACGGCAACTCGCAAATCTATTTGCTGATTTTTGGACGCCATTATTTGCACAATTAAAACAACTAAATCCCAAGCTTATATTTACTGCCGAACAAGCCAACTGGTTTAAAGACGCCTCTGAATATTTTACTGATGGAAATGTAGACAGGATATTTGATTTCACCGTAACCTTTGCTATCGCATCGTTCAACAAAAACAAAATTGACTCTGCTGCAAATCTTTCACTTAATAAAACACCATCAAACAAAGCACAAGTTGTTTTTATTGAGAATCATGATATGAAACGTTTTGCTTCGAGAGTGGATAATAATATTGATAAAGAAAAAATTGGCGCAGCTTTAAATTTATTGTTAGGCGGAATTCCTTCCATTTATTATGGACAAGAATTGGGAATGGCTGGCGGCGGCAAACATTTTAATAGCAGTGATGGCAATGATATTCCGCAGCGTGAAGCATTCGAATGGTATAAATCTGATAGTGGAAAAGGGATGGCTTTGTGGTACAAAAATTCTGGTCCTTGGTGGGACAGCACTAATCTGAAACCGAATGATGGCATTTCGTTGGAAGAAGAAAAAAATGATGTGAATTCTTTGTATAATTTTTATAAAACAATGATCGCTTTGCATAAAAACAATAAAGCAATCGCTTATGGAAAATATCAAACAATCAACAATGACAATGATTCAGTTTTAACTTCCATGCGTTCTTATCAAAACGAAAAAGTTTTTGTAGCAATCAATCTTTCTGGTTCAACACAACATATAAATATCGATTCAAAAATAAAGTCTTCAGTTATCAAGCTGTTATATCGCAATGTAAAACCAGATGGTAAGAATAATACGGTGTTATCAGAGCTAAAACCTTATGAAATTGAAGTTTGGAATGTTCAATAATTATTAAAATGTACGCAGATTATTTTTCAAACGAAGTTGCAATAATTACAGGCGCAGGCCAGGGGATTGGTTTTGAAATTGCAAAGCAATTATGCATTAACGGCGCATCGGTTGTGTTGAATGATATTGATGAGGCACTTGCAAAAAAAGCAGCAGATAAAATTGCAGTGCAGGGAAATTGTTTTGCAATGTCAGGTGATGCTGCTGATCCGTTGTTTATTCAATCAATGGTCGGTGAAGCCGTAAAACAATTTGGTAAATTAACTATCGCAATTGCTAATGCAGGCATTACATTATTCGGAGATTTTTTTGATTATAAACCCGAAGCTCTATCAAGCGTGATGAACTTAAATATTGGTGGCAGCTTTTTGCTTACGCAGGCTGCAGCAAATCAAATAAAAAAACAAAACAGTGGCGGAAGCATTTTGCTTATGTCATCGGTAACCGGTCACCAGGCGCATAAAAATTTAGCTGCATATGGTATTACAAAAGCAGCATTAGAAATGCTTGCAAAAACTTTGGTAGTTGAATTATCACCGTTCAATATTTCTATCAATGCAATTGCACCCGGCGCAACAATTACAGAACGTACTACCGAAGATGAAAGCTATTTAAAAACATGGAGCCGTATTACACCGATGGGCAAACCCGCAACAGTTGAAGACATTGCTAATGCAGCATTGTTTATGGTAGCGCCAGCATCAAGGCATATAACAGGACAAAGTTTAATTATAGATGGCGGCTGGACCAGCGTTAGTCCTTCACCGTATTAATTTTTTAATTTTTACTTTTAAATTTTGAATTTGAAATATGTTTCGATTAGATAATAAAATTGCAATTGTAACCGGTGGTGGAAGTGGCATTGGCAAAGCTATTTCTATCGTGTTTGCTCAACAAGGCGCAACTGTTTGCATTATTGATATTAATGATGACGCAAAAACTGTAGTTGAAAAAATGATTCATACAAGCGGCGGCGGTTATTATTACAAATGCAATATTGCAAACCAACACGAAGTAAAAAACACTGTTGAAAAAATTATAGATCAACATACCGGCATTGATATTTTAATAAACAATGCAGGCATTGCGCATATTGGCAACGCTGAAAATACATCGCATGAAGATTTTGAAAGATTGATGACCGTGAATGTAAAAGGCGTATATAATTGTTTGCATGAAGTACTGCCATTTATGAAACAAAAAGGCGGCAGTATTGTGAACATGGCTTCAGTGGCAGCATTGGTTGGTTTGAGTGACCGCTTCGCTTATTCTGCTACAAAAGGCGCTGTTATTTCGATGACGCTTTCTGTTGCGAAAGATTTTTTGCAACAAAATATTCGATGCAACAGTATTTCGCCGGGCCGTGTGCATACGCCGTTTGTTGATGGGTATCTTGCAAAAAATTATCCTGGGCAGGAAGCAGAAATGTTTGATAAACTTTCAAAAACACAACCTATTGGCCGCATGGGCAAGCCTGAAGAAATTGCACAATTAGCTTTGTATTTATGCAGTGATGAAGCTTCATTTATTACTGGTTGTGATTACCCGATTGATGGCGGGTTTTTGAAATTGAATACGTAACCCTTTGCTGCCATGAAAATAAACTGTACAAGGGAGTGACACAACCGTGTTCAATTGAAATGCTAAAGCTGATTACCAAAAAATTCGTTCTTTATACAAGTAAATGATATAAGTTAAATTTGCGCTATGGCGAGAATAAGAACTGGTAAAGACGGATCACGCAAAGACGTGATCGTAAAAGCTGCAGCGGCTTTGTTTCTTGAAAAAGGTTATAAGGCTGCCAGTATGCGCGATCTTGCCGAACGTGTAGGTGTGGAAGCGGCGAGTTTGTATAATCATATTCGTTCTAAAACCGAATTGCTGCACGATATATGTTTTAATGTTGCCAACGTTTTTTGGGAGCATATGAGCAAGGTTGAATCGAGTGATGCAAGACCGATTGAAAAACTGGAAACCTTATTGCGTTTTCATATAAGGCAGATGATCGAGAATTTCCAGGAAGTGTACATCAGCGATCGCGAGTGGCGCTATCTTGCTGACCCATATCTTTCCAACTTCCAAAACCAGCGGCGTAATTACCGCAAACGTTTTGCAGCAATAATTGAACAGGGAATTGCCAGCGGCGAAATAAACAGGATTGATTCATCAACAGCTGTACTAATTGTATTACATGCAGTAAGCGGCATTGAAAGCTGGCACCGCAGCACACACAAAATAAGCGGCGAAGAACTAGAAGAAAACATGATCATTATTTTGATTGACGGTTTAAAAAAATAACGAAGGTTGCATTCATGTCAACACATTTTGAGAAAGTTCGCATAAAAGAAGTGCACAGGGAAACGGATGATTGTGTTTCCATTTTACTCGATATTCCTGAAAACTTAAAAGATAAATTTTCTTATTTACCCGGACAGCATATAACCCTGCGCACAAAAATTAATGATGAAGATGTACGGCGTTCTTATTCATTGTGCAGTTCACCGCTACATAATGAATGGCGTATTGCTGTAAAAAAAGTTGATGGCGGAATTTTTTCCATGTTTGCCAACCACATTTTACAACAAGGTGATGAAATTGAATTGATGCCGCCCCTTGGCCATTTTTTTTTACCGCATACAGGTGATGCAAAACATTATATATGCTTTGCCGCGGGCAGTGGCATTACGCCTGTTCTTTCTATTATAAAAACCGGGTTGATCAATCAGCCGCGGAGCCAGTTTACTTTGATCTATGGTAACCGCACAAGGCAATCAATCATTTTTAAAGAAGAAATTGAAGCGCTGAAAAATAAATACACTACACGATTGCAGGTAGTGCATATTTTAAGTCGTGAACATACAGAAGCGCCATTGAATGAAGGAAGAATTGATACAGCAAAATGTGAACAGATATTTAAACATGTTGCTTCTTTAAATGCTGATGAATTTTTTATTTGCGGACCGGAAGAAATGATCTTCACTGTAAAAGACTGGCTGGAGTTAAAACATGTTGAGCCTAAAAAAATTCATTTTGAATTATTCAATACTGCTGTTTCAACACAGGCAAAAAAGCAAATAAAACCTGTGGTAAATAATGATGATGAAGTATCGCACATCACCGTTAATCTTGACGGGCGAAGTTTTGATTTTGATTTACCATTTAATAATGCAAGTATTTTAGATGCCGCATTACAGCAAGGTGCTGATTTGCCTTATGCATGTAAAGGCGGTGTTTGTACAACGTGCAAAGCAAAATTGCTGGAGGGTAAAGTAGAGATGGATGTGAATTATGGATTGGAACCTGAAGAGGTTGCTGAAGGTTTTATTCTTACCTGTCAAAGCCACCCGAGAACAGAAAAAGTTATGGTAGATTTTGATGTGAAGTAGAAGCTTTGTTGTTTCAGTGTTTCAAAGCTTCAATGGTTTTAAAGTCAGAGACCTTTGTGCATAAAAAACCTTTATAAAAATAAATCAGGATACAATTCGCCGCCGGATGTAACAGCATAATTACTGAAATCTGTTATACCTTCCTTTTTTAAAACATCTTCATCAATAAATATATTCCCTGTACAAATAGCCGAAGCTTTACTGAGAATATAATAAGCAGCATCGGCAATAATTTCCGGCGTTCGGCTCATCTTAATTAATGCATCGCCGCCAAGTAAATTTTTTACTGCTGCCGTTGCAATAGTCGTTGCAGGCCACAAAGCATTGGAAGCGATATTATATTTTTTTAACTCACTCGCCCATGCAAGCGCCATCATGCTCATATTGTATTTGCTGATAGTGTAAGCAATGTGTTTGTTGAGCCATTTTTCATCAAGATTAATTGGCGGCGACAATGTGAGGATATGCGGGTTGGACGATTTTTTTAAATGAGGTATACAATGCTGCGTTGCTAAGAAGGTACCACGAACATTGATAGTAAACATAAGGTCGAAACGCTTTGCTTCTGTTTGCTCTGTGTTGGTTAACTGAATGGCAGAAGCATTGTTTACAAGTATATCAATACCGCCAAAAGTTTCAACAGATTTTTCAACAGCAGCTTTAATTTGTTCTTCATTTCTTATATCAACCTGCACAGCCAACGCTTTGCCGCCTGCTTCTTCAATTTCGTTTGCAGCAGAATAAATTGTGCCGCCAAGCCGTGCATCTTCTTCAATTGTTTTTGCGGCAACAATTATGTTTGCTCCTTCTTTTGCCAACTTTAATGCAATTGCTTTTCCAATGCCACGACTTGCGCCTGTTATAAAAACTGTTTTGTTTTGAAATGACATCTTATTTTTTTATAAGCCTAAAAATTCTTTTACAGCAGCTTCTGATTCTTTGCAGGCATCCTGTAAATTATCATTGATAACAATTTTGCTGAACTGGTGTTTAAAGCTTAATTCAAATACTGCTTTGTTTAATCTTGTTTGAAGACTTTCTAAACTTTCTGTACCGCGTGATTGCAATCTTTTTTTTAATTCTTCTACTGAAGGAGGTTCAATAAAAATAGTAAGGCAATTGCCGTTGAATTGCTCATGCACATGAATAGCGCCTTTTACATCAATATCAAGTAAAGGAATTTTATTTTCATTCCATATTCTTCCCAATTCACTTTTAAATGTGCCATAATATTTTCCTTCATACACCATTTCCCATTCTATAAAATCGTTCTCCTGGATTTTTGTATGAAATGTTTCCTCGCTTATAAAATAATAATCAACTCCGTTTATTTCATTGTTGCGCGGTTTACGCGTAGTAGCAGAAACAGAAAAACCGAGCTGTGGAATTTTTTCAAGCAAATATTTTGTAACAGAAGTTTTGCCGGCGCCGGAAGGTGCTGTTATAATAATAAGTTTTTGCAACTGGGCAGCCATTAAAAATATTTGTGCGCAAAATACGCTAATAGTTATTTTTGCAGCCCAATTAAATAAGCTCTTATAATAATTGACTCCGTAGCTCAGTTGGTAGAGCAGCTGACTCTTAATCAGCGGGTCCAGAGTTCGAGTCTCTGCGGGGTCACTGATAAAATTATTTAGCCTTTGTAATACAGAATGTTATAGAGGCTTTTTTATTGGAGGGTAAACAATGGGTAAACTTTTGGAAAAATGCTATAATATATAGAAGAAAAGGTCGGCTGAAAGTAGCCGTTTGAAAATCATTAAATTCCTACGATTAAAACCCATGTTGATTACAAAGGTATGCAGGGGTATAGCGGGGTTTGTTTTTGTGAGCCGGACGAGTAGTATAACTGCGTTAAGATAAATGCATGTATAATAAATTTCACAGGTTATTTATTGTCGTAAAACATTAATATCTGTTTCTATAAAACTTGCGTCTTCTATTTCATCCAACAGTAGCCTTTCATCAGGTTTATTAGCTTCTTCATAAATCGTATTCTTCAAATAGATTTCTAACACAATACTTGGATGCTCGCCTCTTTGCTCTGTAATTATTTTTGTGTTGTTTATCTTATCCCAACGAATAAATCCAAGCTTATTTGTCCAAATACCTATGGTAGACAGCTTTAGTTTAGGAGTTTTATCAAACAAGCCTTTTGTTGCTTGGGTGATAACAAGCAAACCTAAGAGTAAGTTTACTATTGAAATTATATAGCTCTTAGTCGCTTTAAAAATGTAAATAGCAAGTCCTGTAAATACTAATCCTGCGATCAGTGATATTGTTTTCTTTTTTTTAGAGACATAGTAAATTCTATCATATTCTATAGGTTCGTTCAAACTATTTTTCGAATAATTGTTTTCATCTTGAACTCTGTAATAAGTACCGTCAGGTATTTTTAACCATTTTACTTTGTTCTTAGCATACAAAAATGTTGCGATACTAAACGAAATGAAATAACAGAAAGTTCTATCAACAGATGAAATGTATCTTTTTGAATAAGCCAAGTAAGTGATGCCAGCTATTGCCAATGCTATTATTATAGGAATGCCAAAAACATTTAGCAAGTAATTTCGTTTTCTTATCTCTTTATCTGTATCGTCGTTTGAATAAAACATGTCTTATAGCTTACTTGAAAATAAAGTAAGTTCCAACAACATAAGCTTACATAGACGCTCTTGATATAGGCTTTTTTCTTTTAGTCAATCTAAGGGGAAGCGCAGTAGAGTGATTGTTCTTTTAAGTTTGTTGTACCGCAATCGCAACGCACATATTCAATGTTGCTGATTTTCTCATAATGAACAAATGATTTGCAAGTGCAAAATATTATTTGCTCTATTTCAATCCACTTTTTGAAAATTGTATCTATCTCCTCCGTTGTAAACTGATTGGCTTCGTTCTTCCAATGCACACAATAGTTTCTGAAAATTGTTCCTGTTTCAAATTCGTCTAACAGTCCGAAAAGTTTGTGCTGTGAATTTGGAAGTTTGAGTTTATCTCTAAATCTTTTTGCAAGCGGATTGTAGTAATCTGAAAGTGTGTAAACATTTTCAACCCTGTATGGAATTGGTGTTTCCATGTTCTCACATAGAATTCCAAAAATCCATTCCAAATACTTTCCCAAAGTTTGCCCTGCTGTTATCGGATTGTCATCATCAATGTACGATTGAATTTCCTCCAAATAATTTTTTGATGATTTGCATTTTGGTCCAGTTGCATAATCCCATGCTATAAATTTATAGCGTTGCCATTCAGGAAAATTTCTTTGAACGGTGTCAAAGAAAATTTGGTCGTGTGTTATCATCAGCACTTGAAAGTCACTAAACTTTGAAGCAATTAACTTAGCTACTCTTGGTCTTTTGAAACTGTCAAAACTATTTACAACATCATCTAAAATGAAAAACTTAAAATCTTTGTTGAAGTGTTTTACTGAAGCAAGAAAGACTGCAAGTCCAAAACTGTTTACCTGGCTTTCGCTAAGAAACTTAAATGCAGGAGTAATTTTTTCTGTAACAAATTCAATTTCTAATTCTACTGCCTTGTCTTTTCCCGTGAGAAGTTTTAAGGCTGGATTTTTTATGTCGGGATTAGAATTTTCCAACACATTGAAGTAATCAACTACATCAGCAGAAATAGTTGTAAAAGTGTTTTGAATTTCCGTCTGAATGTATGTAGTGAGATTATTAAAGAAAATTTGAAGATTGTCGGTGATGTTTTTCAGATAAGCAACTTTCTCTTTGTTTATTGAATGGCTCTTGAAATTATCAATGATGTTGGAAATGTTGGTGTAGTCCTGTGCTAAAGTTTTTGTTGTTTCATCTTTTGACAATGCTGCAATTTTATCAGCAACGAATTTTTTACTTGCCGCTTCATTAGAAATAGTGGTGTCAATTTTACCAATGGCTATATCATTACTGATTGAGAGCGTTGTTAAATCGTTAAGTTGCTTTTTCAGGGTTGCAATTAAAGTAGGAAGGGTAGAGTTGATTGCAGTTAAATCATCAAAGAAAGTTTGGAACGCCGCCAACACAACAGAACTGCTTTCTGCTTCAATTGCAGCTATCTTTCTTGATATTCCATCAAACTGTTTTTCCAGTAAAGATTTATTTGCTTCAAACTCTGTTTTCTTTTTTGTAAGTGCTGACAAAGAAGTGTGTTTGGCTGTGATATGCTTTAGTAAATCACCCTCAAAAGTTTCGTCACAAACTGGACATTTTGATTTGTCTTCCAGTTTGGGAATTATTTTAATGCTTAGTTCGTAAAGGGAAGAAAGAATAAGGTGCTTGATGCTTTCCTCGTTCTGTTTTAAATCTGTAAAAAGTTTTTCAAGTGCAATGCAGTTCGCCTTTGCTGTTGTGATTGGGTAAAACGAATTTTGTCTTACTTGAAATGCTTTCCACTCTGTAAGTTCTTTTGTTACAGGATTTTTCTGAACAATTTTTTGCAAAGCCGTCTTTACAGTTTCAGCTTCTTTGAATGTTGTGATTGCAGCTATTTTATGTTTTGCAGCAATTGTATTAATGAACTTAACAACCGTTGCTTCGTCAACTGCTGTTAATCCAGTGATAGCATTAATTGTATTACTGCTTGCATCAAAAGCAGATTGAAGATTTTGTAGGTTGTTTGTCTGCTTATTGATTGCTGCTTGCATTGTGTCTTGCAGCAATGAAAACTTTTCAAGTCCAAAATATTTTACGATGTATTCGTATCGCTCTGCTTTTTGCTTGTTGCAAATAAATTCATTCAGGTCTGTGTATCGCAAATAGTTTGGGTATTTGCTAAGCGCTTTAAACTCATTGTATTCTCCTGCAATAGTTGGAGTAGTTATTTTCTTAGGGTTGAAAGTTGTAGTGGCATTATTTATTGAAGCATGTTGAAAATCAACTGAAATGTAGCTGTTGTTTCCTCCTGATGCTTTGTGTGGAAAATCAGCAGCTGAAACTCCTTCTCGCCTTAGATTTTCAATTTTGAAATTGAGAAGCCATTCCCACGCATCAACAATTGAACTTTTGCCTGTTCCGTTTCTTCCGTAAATCAAAACAGAAGTTGCCTTACTGCCTTTTACAAAGTCAACAGATACAGGCAACCGAAGTCCTCTGAAATTTTCAATTGTTATCTTCTTTATTTTCAGCATTGACTTTAAATGTATTTCTTACTTCTTCTTCTTTCTTTTGCAGTCCTATCTCAACTGCGTTTTCAAATTTAGCAATGTTAAAACCTGTGTCAGAAATAAATACTTCAAGTCTTGTTATGAAGTCGCTTAGTTCTGGTTTTTTAGTTTTTAATTCAGTTATCCAACCTTTGAGCTCAGTCATTTTTTTTGTTGTTTAATATTCGTCAATTTGGAGTTAGAACCGTCAAAGTAGAATAGCCGATACCAAGAGCGGTTTACTGTCTTGCTAATAATTTTTTATTATAAAGCAATTGAATCTAAAGTAAAATACCAAAGATGAAGATAAAAATAAAAGCTTGATAGCGCTCGGTCGTGCTGAATATACAGCTTAATAGAATTACTGTTAATGAAGCGCATAATGTTAGCTATGCTTTTTGCAATGGTATTGTTAGCTGAAGTCTTATTTTAATATCCTTCTAAACTCCAAAGTATAATTCGTTGCCTGATCGGGGTCATTTAAGACCGTAACATTTTCATCGTTTCTTGTCTCAGCGTTATTACTCCAATTGTAAGAACCTGTCACTACTTTTTGGTTATCAATTACACAGAACTTATTATGCATGAAACCACCTCTAGAGCCTTTAACTAATGTATGTGGAAGAGAGTTCAAATCTACTCCATGTTTTTTGTTAATTCCATCATCAAATATTGCAATATGAACATCAACGCCCTGCCCTAACTTTTCAATTAATTTGTCACGAATAACTTCATTTGTGAACCAAGCCATTGCGACATTTATAGTAACCTTAGCAGAATCGAGTTCTCGAAGAACTTGGCTTTGAATATTTTGAAAATGCGCATCATTAACAACTGCTTTGCGATTATTTACTGCACCTCCTTCTACAACAAATTTCCCTGCGTCATTGACAACTGAAAAAGAATCTTCAGTCAGGAATTCTGTCATTTTTTGTGCCATATCTTCTGGACTATCAGCTTCTGCAAGCACTTGGTTAAGTAGTCCTCGTATGTCTAGTTTGCCTGATAAATTTCCCAGTCTGTTTTCTACATACTTTGTTCTGGATGGACGATGATCATTATCATCTCCAATACTTGGTAGTCCTAGCGTATCATAAATATCTCGACATCCAAACTTATTGAATAGTTTAACTAAGTCAGAGCCTCTCCGATAAGGTCCTAATGAATCGCCTGTAATAATTGGTGCAATACTTTGAATAGTATAAGGAGATAATTTCATCGAACAGGTTTGATTGTTGTCATTGAGATTTCAGCCAACGGCTTAGACTTGGTGAAGAACTGGTATTTGAAATTCGTCCAGCCCGAACGGCTGCTAAATTTATAATTAAAAGTTCATTGCTCCCGCTGTAAAAAGTTTTATTTCTTGCTTCACTTCCTACACTTGCTTCACTAAGTCCAGTTCATGTTATCGTGTGTAGGATATGTACCAAGTGCAGTTGATTTATAAACTTTTTAAAACGGCTTCAACGAGTTTTTTTCATTTCAGGCTACGCTAACCTAAAGATATATTGGATTCCAACGAAGACACTTGCAGTAATACTTATGAGACTTGTTATTTGTCATAGTGAAAAGCCATAATTTCGAAGTAAACATACTTATTTAAATCTTGGGGCAAGCAAAATATATAACTAAACGAAGTTTCTCCGCGATTACCATTTTCCTTAATGAATAATTTATGTTTTTTCCCTTCATTTTTTATAGTTATAAGAACATTTGAAAAGTCTTTATTTTTTACGAATATTAAAAGTGCGGCTTTCGAATCTCTCCAAGTTAAGTAACGTTCAAATAGTTGTGATATAGCAGTTAAAAATTCAGAAGCTCCATGCCAAAATTTGCATTCGGCTACAAATAAATTACTTCCATCCTTTGCATATTTCAAAATAATATCTGTTTTTCCACTTCTATTAAAAGTTTCACCCGTGGCAGTTATTCCTTCGTATCTTGTTTCAAGTACAAAGAGAAACTGATCTCTTAATCCTTCCTCGTCCTTGCCAGCATAAAGAGCTGTCTTCTTTTCCATGCTCTTTCCAGATTCATAGATTAAATTTAAAACATCATTGTAGGCTTCATTGCTCATAGTTGGTTCCGATGAAAATTGTTTACCACCCGATGCTTTAAGTTGAGGGATAATTTTCTTAGTTATAACCGGCACTGCAAAAACCGAATTAGTTTCAGGGTTTGTCTTCAGATTTATAGCCGCAAAAAAATTATTTTCATTTAAATACTTGCTTTTTTCTCTTTCAAAAGCTGTGTTAATTGATTCACGTAAATGACGATTAAAGTCAATAACATTGGTGTTCACGTTTTCAATGTTTGTAAAAGCTTTGCCAAAACATTCATTCTTAGTTCGATTAAACTCTTGAACATCCTGACTATAAATTTTAAATTTAAATGAAACTATTTGTGTTGTCTCGTAGACATCAATATCATATGCTGTCATAGTCCACGTACTTGGCTGAACTCGAAATAATTCACTTGAACCAGTATAGTTGTATTTTACTGTGAACATATACGCATCAACTTCATAAGTTTGGTCATAGAACCTATCAGTTCTTTTCTCTTTATCTGTTTTAGGAATGTCAAAGGATTCCGTCTCTTTCAGTACTGTCAAAGGCTGTAATAAAAACTTATCATATAAATAGTTTAAGAATTCTTGTTCATCAATGTTGAGTATATATTCTTTTCCTTTCAATTGAATTTCCTTCACTATTTGACCTTGCCAACTATTCTGAAAATCATAAAATGAAATCTCGTTAAATGATCTCATATGGTACGGCTATTTAGTATTGTGATCAATCTTGAAACTAATCGCTTGACAGGAATTTTATCTTCATAAAGCCTATACAATTGTTGGTTTTTATTAGTTGCCAAAATTAATTATAAAATGTTCAACAGCGTAACCTGTGCTGAGAAGTAAAGCTGAATAGAATTACTGCTGCTAAAGTATGGTTTGTTCAGCCCCGCCATATTGCCAATGCAATGTTAGCTGATGTTTATTTAAATCTCATACTGCCAAAATTTTTAAAGGTTTCACGTATGTCACCAATTATTCTGATTTGAATACCCCACCATTTACGTTTAATGAAGCGTTTTGGCAACAATTCCTTTTCAAATGCCAATGCTGCCTCGTCATTAGAAATTGCATGTGTCTCGGAAACAATTAATTCAATCTTGTATAAAACTTGATTGTAATATTCTTTTACAGACAAAGCCGTTCGAGAAAGAAAAAAGAAAATCGCAAGGAGCATAAGTAGCAAAACAAGGATTGCTCTTCCTATAGAAACGTATTCACGAAAAAATACCAAGACAAAAAAAATTAGAAGAATTTCAAATACTACTATGTCTGTGTATTTTCCAAATCTTGTTAGCTTTTCAGAGAACCATTTTTCTTCGTCAGCCAATTTGTTTATATTATCTTTTATGCCTAAAGAATGTAACTTTCGAATTTCTCTTTCCAATTCTGACGGGTCAGTAATAGCGGGAAAATATCTTGATAATTTACTAAATGGATATGGAGATATTTGTTGAAAGCCAAGCCAATATATCGACACACGAAAGATAGAATTAATTAAAATAAGAAGGCTGTTGAAAGTATATGAAGTCAAGATAAAGACAATTAATAAATAAACGCCAAAAAAGCTATCTAACTTGAGATTTACAAGAAAAGCCCGTGAGTTGTTAATAAAAGTTTCGATGTATGGTTCTGCAAGACCTAAAAATTCCTTGCTTTGAATGTGGAAGATAAATCGAAGTATTATAAATGAAATAAATGACCTTATGAGCAATGGAAAAAAAAGTTCCCATAAATCAACTATAATATTTTTTAGGTCTTTCATTTTGGGGTCAAATATCAGCTAACGTTGAAGCATTTGTGAAGGCATGGTAATAGCGATTGGTCAGCCTGGTACAAATGCTTAATTGAAAAACTGAAGTTGAAGATAAATACAAATGTTCAATAGCTTAATGTCGGCTTGAACAAAAGATGATAAGAATTACTGCTGCACAAGTGCGGCTCGTCTGCCATGCTTTTACAAATGCACTTGTTAGCAGCCGTTGTTTATAATCTTGACACTAAAGCACTCAGCAGATTAAGTATGTACTGATTAAAATATTCATATACGGTGTCAACATATTTTTCGCCGTCTATCATTTCTGGTTTTTCTGGCAAAGGCGATTCTCTTAAAACAATTACTTGATTTTTAGCATCTAAAAGTTTGTGTATTTCTTCGCCATCACTTCCGAATTGTGCTTCATGGCTTGAACCGTTAAGAGTTGGAAGTATGTCGTCCCAAAGCGAAACATATTTAATTGGCTTTTTTGTCAAAGCGATTTTGGTGACAGTTTTACTCTCAATCTCATTACCTTTTTTTGAAGCAGAGACAGAAGAAGTTATTGATAAAGCAATGTAGTGAGTTGCAATGTCTCTTCTATCGATAAATTCTGTTGCCCAGACATCACAGGCTTCAGACACAAGTAATTGAATATCCTCAAAGTCCTTTTGTTTTTTCAATAAATCATAGAGTTTAGAATGACTATGGAAATGCGTAGAATTCTTTATAAAGCAAGCAACTACACGAGCAACAGAGCTTAGCGCTGATGTTATCGAATATAATAATACTTCAAATTCATTTTCAAGTCGAATATCTCTTGATGAGTAGGTGAATACGCTACCTAAACGATTTTCCCCGAAATCTATCGGTTCTTGTACTAATCTTGATTTACTAAATTCAGTCAAATGTTCTTCACAAAGTTTTTTCCATTGTGTCATTCTATGTTTAGTTCCATAAAGTTTTCGATTTAGATTAGATAAGCGTGAGAGATATTCTTCGAGACTAACACAAATCCTATCTGGCTTGTTACCTCCTCGGGGAATTAATTTATCAATTACTTCAGAAATTTTATTATCCATGTCAAACTTGAGTTTAAGACTGTCGAGGATGATGGCTGCTAACGTTCGGGGCTTTGCGAAGTACGGGCATTAGAATTACCGCTGCTTGCTTGGCCGTAACTTTTTTATTTACTACGGCCAAGGTACAAAAGCCGATTAGAATTCCCAATGTATTTAAGGCCATATTTTGTCGCCCGTATTTTGCAAAACCCTTGTTAGCTGCCGCCCTTCATTGGTCACACAGCTAAAGTTACTTTGTAGCTACATTCTGAGGACGGTTTATCCCAAGAGTCGCTTACTAAAACAATATCATCCTTTTGTACTGTTGTCCGGTTGAAGCATGAATAGAAAATCTCTAGTTCTTCAGTTTCTCGCTTTTCAATTTTTGCAAACTCTTCGTTCAGATGTCCCAATAATTTTATTTTCAATTGTGTCGGCTTATAAGTCTTTTTGTGTCGTAATAGCGTTGACCAATAAGTGATATATCTATCGATTGCTTTGTTTCCCCAAAAATAGATATTTATGTCAGGCTTTGCATATTCAACAGAAACATAGTCCATAAGTCCATAAGAAATAAATATGTCAGCTTTATTTTTTAATTCGTCTTTTTTTATTGTGATATGTCCGTTTGCGTCGGTTAAAAATGGCGAAATATTAATGTCGTTTTTATGAGTCGCAAAGGTTTGAATGCCAATTAGAATATTTTCCTGTCGGAAAGGATTACCTTCTTTGTCGATAATGTCAATATGTAAATTGTCAGGTAAGAAAAGTGTTTGCATAATTTAACGGGTTGTGTCCCATAGGGTGGCAGCTAACGATCAAGTATTTGCGCCGGCGGGAAATTATTTTCGTCCAGCCGATTTACAAATGCTTAATTAAAAATATTTTGTTGAAGATAAAACACAAAAGCTGAATAGCGCAATGTCAGCAAGTACTGAAGCCTAATTTTTTTACAACTGCTGATGCTGATATTCGTCAGTCCCGCTGATGCAAATACCTGTGTTGGGCGTAGACTTATTGAGTTTATTGTTATTCGTTCCCTAAATAAGGCAAATTATCAAGTCCTTCTTTTAGGTCAACATAATTTGAATAGTAAAAGCTCGATATTTTAATAACACGTTTTCCATTCTTATTTATCATCACTATTTTATAAGAGGCATAACCATTTCGTTGAATCGAATCAAAATATCCGTCAAGCTCATGAAATGAATACTGTTTATATTTCTGTGTAATAACATTTTTAATCGAAATCGTTTTGTTGAAGGTGTCAATATAAATAACATTTGCGGCAAATGTCACTATCAAGCCAAACAATAAGAATGCAGTCGATGAAAGTATAATTAAAAAATGCGCTTCATAAGTTTTAATATCACCAAGATTAAATATGTCTATATTAAAATAATGTTTAGTCAGTAAAGCAATTAATTGATAAAGAAAGAAGATTGCTACTATTGTCATTAACCAAAAACCTGTTACTGAAAATTTAGACTTTATCATTTTAAGCTGTCAGAGTTTACGCCTTACGGTTACGGCTTGGTGATGTGGCGGTATTTGAAAAACGTCCAGCCCGGAACCGCAGCCGAATAAAATTACTAATACTGAAGATAACAACTAAAGCTCAATAGTAAAAGTCAAGCCCGGACTGCTGCTGATAGGAAACAAAAGTTGAGAATTTATTCGTCGCCCCGCCATATTGCCAAACCGAATGTTGTACGCATTAAGTTGTTTCCTTTGTTTTCAAATCTCTCTCAAAACTTGCTATCAATATATTCTTTATAAACCTATCAAACCCCAAGGTCAAAAGTGCGAATAAAAAATATATACCTGATAATTTTAGGTCTTCAGAATTCTTATAAGTCAAAAGTTTTATTAACGTGCCTGCACTTAAAAAGAAGAAGAATACAAAAACTACCGGATTAGTTTTTGTCATAATAGAAATTTTTGATTTGCTGCCCATTCTAAAAAGTCTTGCTGAGATTTTAGTCGATGCTATTTGTGGAAGAATCGGTCTACCTATAGAAACCCACTTAGCCATTAAAATAAACTCAGGCGGTTCTGTTGAAACAAAATTTCCAAACGTTGTGAACTTTGAATTGTTGAATGGAGTCGAAATAATCGTGTCAAGTTGTGAAAATGATTCTTCGTAGGTTTTATCGATAATATAGTCTTTGGAAATATTTAATCTGTTTTTCATTTATCTGTGTCACAGTTTGCGTACAACGTTTAGCATTTACGCAGGGGTGGGCT
>Ga0206932_1039_pt1 | contig 31184 bp, 24 predicted proteins | sample Alteio_BWOrgHeat_18_FD_153244 | JGI IMG/M metagenome (GOLD analysis project Ga0206932, IMG submission 153244) | Enriched cells from forest soil in Barre Woods Harvard Forest LTER site, Petersham, Massachusetts, United States -... | ecosystem: Environmental > Terrestrial > Soil > Temperate forest >...
TATATGCTTTGGTTGGTTCATCAACCAATTCAACTTTTATATCGGGATTGTATACATCGCCGGTTCCCCAAAATTCTTTGCTGTTGCTGTTGAAAATTTCTTTCCATTCATCTTTATCATGCACATAAATCTCCCAGTTTTTACGTACCAGCGGTGTCATGTTTAAAATAACAAGCACATCATCCTCTTTATTATTGCCCATGCGTTTATAAGAAAGTACAGCTTCACTGCCTTTGGTTAAATCACCCCATTCAAAGCCGCCGGATTCAAATTGCTTTTCGTACAAGGCAGGTTCACTGGTATATAGTTCATTTAATTTTTGAACACAATACTTCATGCCTCCATGACTGGGAAATTGCAACAGCTCCCAATTCAATTCACTTTTATAATTCCATTCTTTTGTTTGCGCAAATTCATCACCCATAAACAAAAGTTTGGTGCCAGGATGCGTGTACATATAAGTATATAGCAAACGAAGGTTTGCAAACTTTTGCCATTCATCGCCAGGCATTTTATAGATCATTGGGCTTTTGCCATGTACCACTTCATCATGACTTAAAGGCAACATAAAGTTCTCATCATAAAAATACATCATGCTGAACGTAAACTTATTTTGCAACAGGTGGCGAAGCATTGGTTCCATCTTAAAATAATCTAAGGTATCATGCATCCAGCCCATCATCCATTTCATACCAAATCCTAACCCATCTTCAAATGTTGGTCGGCTTACTTTTGGCCAGTTGGTTGCTTCCTCGGCAATGGTGATGATATCAGGAAAATCACGATAAAGGGTTTCATTCATATCTTTAATAAATGCAATGGCTTCAATGTTTCCATTACCGCCAAATTCATTTGGTTCCCACTGGCCTGCCTTACGGCTATAATCTAATTGAAGCATTGAACTTACTGCATCAACACGTAACCCATCCACATTAAAGCGATCACACCAGAAACGTGCATTGCTTATTAAAAAACTTTTTACTTCACCGCGTTTGTAATTGAAGATATATGAATTCCAATCTGGATGATAGCCTTTGCGCATGTCAGCATATTCATATGTATGCGTGCCATCAAACATAAATAAGCCATGCGAATCATAAGGAAAGTGTGATGGAACCCAATCCAGCAAAACACCAATGCCTGCATTATGAAATGCATCAACCATGGCTGCAAAATCCTGCGGGCTTCCAAAGCGGGATGTGGGCGCAAAATAGCCTGTTCCCTGGTAGCCCCAGCTTCCATCAAACGGATGTTCCATTACAGGCATAAACTCAACATGCGTAAAACCCATTTGCTTTACATAAGGCACCATACGCTCTGTTATCTGCGCATAGGTGTTATAGCTTTCTTCATCATATTTATCAGGCCGCATCCAGCTTGCGAGGTGCACTTCATACACAGAAAAAGGAGACTTTAATGAATTGTTTTTTTTGCGGTGTTTCATCCAGTGTTTATCTGTCCATTCATAAAAAGTTCCCCATGTTATAGATGCAGTTAAAGGACGCTTTTCCCATAAATGTGCAAACGGATCGCCTTTGTCCATCTCTATTCCTTCAAAACCATGAATATGATATTTATAACTTTCGCCGCTCCATACATTCGGGATAAATCCTTCCCATATTCCGCTTTTATCAAGCTTCACATATAGTTTGTGCGTATCATTATTCCAGTCATTAAAATTTCCTATAACGCTTACCTGTGTTGCATTTGGTGCCCACACAGCAAAATAAGTTCCTTTAGTATTTAATACTTCAAGCTGTTTGTTGCCAAATAATTCATATAAACGATAATGCGTGCCATTTTGAAAATTACTTATGTCTTCTTCGCTGAATAAAGAATAATTCCATACAGGTTTTGTGCTGTCAACAAAATGTATATCTTCGTATTTTTTATTTTTTTGCTGATGATGTTGCCCTGCAGTTTCACTATCATTATCTTTTTTCATCTTTTAAATATTAATTTACAAGTTATCATTATGTTTTTACATCGAACCATCTTAATACTTTAAAAGTTAAGCGGCCTCCGTCATTCATAACTTTATATTGTATCGTACGTATACCACCGGTTGGCTTACCAGGTGCATCATTTGGCAGATATACCGGGAACTTTCTCAATAATGTTCCTGTTAATGTTGAAAATTCATCATGGCCTTTATAACCATCGCGAATTTTAGCATCAAGGTAGATGTCTGGGAAATAAATAGGATCAAGCCCTTTATCTGCGTTATATGATATTCCTATAACTGTTCCTATCTCTTCATTACTTCCATTATAAACACATATAACAAGGTCCGGCCGTCCATCATCATTCATGTCATCTGCAAAAGCTTTAGTAACCTTACCCAAAACTTTAAAAGATGGATTAGCGCTGTTTATTTTAATTCCTATCGGAACAATTGAAACCTGGTTTTCATCAATATTTTTGTTGTTGCATACAACATGAAAACCTGCATCTCCCATTTTTACAGTTGTATCTATTTTTCCGGCCTGTGCATTTAAAGCTTCAGCATACAAAAGAAACAGCATAAGGTAAATCAAAAAAATATTCCGGTTCATATTAGTGCAAATTGAAAAGATTTAAAGAACAAAGTATAGTGTTTCTTTGAATAATTGTTTAAATAATTAAAACGAGGTTTTATACTTTTTAATAGGACATATAAAACCACTAAATATAATCAGCATTCGTTACTTCTTTTAATATTTACATTAACTGCAGTTATTAAATATTCCGGATTAATTACAACGAGAAGTTATTCTTTATTGTAATTAAAAATAAATGAAAAAATATACAGCTTATACAGGTTGCTTACACTTGGTCCACTTATACATATCTTACCAATGGTAAACATGCTTTTAATTTTTTTGAGAATACATCAACTTATTACGGGTACAATTAGTTACTTAAACTCATTTGCAATAGCCCATACTTAAAGTAATCTTTACGAATGGTTAAAGCTATATAGTTATTACATTGTTACTTTGCCAAAAAGATTACATGCGAATAGGCATTGTTTGTTATCCCACTTTTGGCGGAAGCGGGGTTTTGGCTACAGAGCTTGGTAAAGCGCTTGCCGATAAAGGTCATCATGTTCATTTTATAACCTACCAGCAACCGGTAAGATTAAATGTTTTCAGCGCTAATATTTTTTATCATGAAGTAAGTGTTCCGTCATATCCTTTGTTTGATTATCCGCCTTACGAGCTTGCACTTGCCAGCACAATGGTTGATGTAATTCTTAATCATGATCTTGATCTGCTGCATGTACATTATGCAATTCCTCATGCATCTGCTGCTTACATGGCAAAACAAATTCTGATAAAGAAAGGCAGAGAAATTCCTGTTATTACAACCTTGCATGGAACGGATATTACATTGGTTGGAAGAGATAAAACATACGAACCTGTTGTAACTTTTTCTATTAATGAAAGCGATGCAATAACGGCAGTTTCGCATAATTTAAAAGAAGAAACTTTCCGTTGGTTTGCAATTGAAAAAGATATAGAAGTAATTGAAAATTTTGTTGACAACAGCCGTTATAATAAAAAACCAATTGATGCTTTTAGAAAAGTAATTGCACCAAACGATGAAAAGATTTTAATACACGCATCTAATTTCAGAAAAATAAAAAGAGTGAACGATGTGATCCAGGTCTTCGCCAATGTGCATCAACAAATTCCTTCAAAATTATTATTGGTTGGCGATGGACCTGAACGTCGCAGCATGGAAGACCTTGTGCGTAAATTACAGGTACAGGAAGATGTTCGGTTTCTTGGCAAGCAGGATCAGATAGAAGAAATTCTGCTTGTATCAGATCTGTTTATTTTGCCCAGCGAATATGAAAGTTTTGGACTGGCTGCTATGGAAGCAATGGCTGCAAACGTTCCAGTTATAAGTTCTGATGCCGGCGGCTTGCCTGAAATAAACATCAATGGCGAAACAGGTTATACAGCTGCAGTTGGTGATGTAAAAACCATGAGTGAATGTGCCATTAATTTATTGTCGAATGCAGATTTATTGCAGCAATTCAGAAAGAACGCAAAAGCGCAGGCAATGAAATTTGATTTGCAGAATATAGTACCGCAATATGAAAAACTTTATAGCAGGTTTTGCAGAATGGTTTGTGAAGCATAAATATTTTTTTAGTATCCAGCCTTTATACAAAGTGCATTCGTGTCTGCGTGGACGTGGCAAAACAATTTCTTCGCAACACTTATACTGCATATTAATAATCCTCTTCAGTTTTATAATTAATGTGGTTAATAATTTTTAAACGGTTATCCATTAGAAAATTAATTTTGAGAGATGGTGTACAGAACTATCGGTTTAATGAGTGGTTCATCTTTAGACGGATTAGATATTGTATTTGCTGAATTAGGAGATGGCCGTGGCACATGGACTTACGAAATAAAAGCTGCATCTTGTTATGAATACAATAATGAATGGAAAGAACAACTTGCAAATGCAAAAAATTTAAGTGCATATAATTATTTCTTGCTGCATACAGCTTATGGAAAATTTCTTGCTGAAAATGTAAACCGTTTTATTAAAGAAAATAATTTGTATCACCAGGTACAATTAATTGCTTCGCATGGTCATACAGTTTTTCATGAACCACGATCTGGTGTAACAACACAACTTGGCTGTGGTGCCACAATAGCTGCTTTAACAGGCATTAATACGGTAAGCGATCTTAGAATTATGGATGTTGCTTTAGGTGGGCAAGGCGCGCCAATTGTTCCACTGGGAGAAAAATTATTGCTTGCAGGCTTTGATTTTTACCTGAACATTGGCGGCATTGCTAATATTTCATTTTCACACCAAAAAGATTTTATTGCATTTGATGTTTGTGCTGCAAACCGTGTTTTAAATATGCTTGTAAATAATGACGGGAAGGTTTTTGATGAAGACGGAAATATTGCTGCAAGCGGAGAAATAATAACATCATTGTTTGATGAATTGAATGAGTTAGATTATTATAAATTGCCTCCTCCAAAATCGCTTTCAAATAGTTTTGGAACTGATGTTGTTTATCCATTTATTCAATCATTTAATATTACCACGCCAAACGCTTTAAGAACTTACTCAGAACACATAGCTTGTCAAATACAACGATCAATTGAAAATTTAATAATTACAAACAAAACCCGGGAAATATATAAACTGTTGGTAACAGGCGGCGGAGCATTTAATAATTTTCTTGTTAAAAGAATACAGAAAAATTTAGCATCTTTAAATGTTGAAGTTGTTATTCCTGAAACTAATATTGTATTGTATAAAGAAGGCTTAATTATGTGTTTACTTGGCGTATTAAGATGGAGAGAAGAAAACACGGTTATGGCTTCCGCAACAGGTGCAGTTAGAAGTAGCATTGGCGGCTGTGTATGGATAGGGCAGGAGGCATAAGACTAAAATAAATTTTCCTGAACATCGTTAATTATACTGATAATACTGCTATGAAATTTTTGCTTGTTATTACATCGCTTTTAATTTTATTTTCCTGCAAAGAAAAATTTGACGATAAAACTTACCAGGAAAATAAAGAAAACCTTGCTCAGAGAGAAAATGAACACCCGACCCAGTTTCTGAAAATTTCATCCAACGATAAAAAAAACTTATTTGGTGCAACTATAATAAAAGGGAAAATTATAAATACAGCGTCTGTAGCTGCTTATAAAAATGCCCGCATAAAAATGATATGTTATCAAAACGGTATTCGTGTACAAGAGCATGAAGATGCTATGACAGATATTATAAAGCCCGGCACAATGCGGAATTTCAAATTAAGATATCACTTGCCAAAAGGTACTGACAGCCTTGCATTATCTATAATGAGTGCTGATGTAATAATTGATAGCACAGTAAGTTTACAAAAATGAAAAGCTGTCTCCATCAAACAATCCTTTGTCACTTAGTTTAATATGCGGAATTACCAACAACGCCATAAAACTTAAGGTCATAAAAGGTGCTGACAAATTTGAGCCAAGGCTTTTAGCCATTTTATCAATATCACTATAATCTGCTGCAACCTTATACCCATCATCAACACTCATTAAACCGGCAACAGGCAATGGAATTATTTTCTCATTGCTTTCATCATCAACACAACTTACACCACCTTTTTTTTGTATAATAAGATTGATTGCTTTTGTAATGGCTGCATCACTACAACCAACGGCAATTATATTATGGCTGTCATGTGCAACAGAAGAAGCGATAGCGCCTTTCTTTAATCCAAAATTTTTAATAAAAGCCTTTGCAACAGGTGCAGTTTTGTAACGGTTTACAACAACAATTTTTAAAATATCATTTATAACATCACTACCTATTTCGTTGTTTTTAATAATTGGTTCTGTAAAAATTTTATTGGTGATAAGCTGCCCATCCAATGCTTCAATTACCGGAATTTGTTGATTAATAAATGAAAAAGAATCTGCATAAATTTTTACATCATCTTCTGAAATTTCATTTGCAGAGAAATTATTTATTAATTGAACCAAAACGGGTTTAATGAACGTTTTTCCATCTTCTGCAACTAACTCTCCATTAATATAAGTTTGATGAACTTTAAATTCCTGCAGATTATTTACAATTATAAAATCAGCTGCATCACCTTCCTGCAGCAACCCAACATCAAGCTTATAATGATGAACCGGGTTTATGCAAGCTGCCTGTAACACTTTGAATAAGTCAATGCCTTTTGTAATTGCACGTGCGCACAATTTATCAATATGCCCTTCAACCAAACTGTCAGGATGTTTATCATCGCTGCAAAACATTATTTTATCAGGATAGTCATTCAGTAAATCAATCAGGGCTTCAAAATTTTTAGCTGCACTTCCTTCGCGTATAATTATATTCATCCCATAGTTAAGTTTATCCAACGCTTCTTCTTTCGTAAAACATTCATGATCTGTTGATATACCTGCTTCAATATATTTCTTTGCGTCTTGGTCACGCAAACCCGGTGCATGGCCGTCAACAGGCTTGCTGAATTTTTTTGCTACTTTAATTTTTTTTATCACCTCTTCGTCGTTGGCAAGCACTCCGGGAAAATTCATCATCTCACTTAAATAATTTATTTCCTTTTTTTGTAAAAGCTGCAGAACATCGTTGCTTTTTAACTCAGCCCCGGCGGTTTCAAAATTGGTAGCAGGCACACAACTGGGTGCTCCAAAATAAAATTTAAAATTTACCTGTTTGCCATTCTCAATCATATATTCAACACCATTCATTCCGCATACGTTTGCTATTTCATGGGGGTCGCTTACAGTTGCTACAGTTCCATGTACTACAGCAAGCCTTGCAAACTCAGAAGGTACAAGCATGCTGCTTTCAATATGTACATGACTGTCAATAAAGCCCGGTAAAATATATGGAAGAGATTTATTTTCCTGTTCAGCAGTTTTAATGGAAGTAATTTTTCCTGTTTCAATAATTACTTCTGCGGCTTTTATGGTTTTGGTTTTTATGCTTACACAATTTGCCTGTATTGAAAATTTTAAGTGCATATTTATGAAGATATAGTTTAAGTATATACCAAAAAAAAGTCCCGCTACTGCGGGATCTTTTTTTGAAACAATACCGTAATTTTTTCAACGGGGGCAATTGTTTCTTTTGGTTTTTTAGGATAATTGGACTTTGAGCACTTCTTATTAACAACGATGTAAAATTGGGGAGAAAAGTTTACATGCAAATAAACATTTAGTTTTTAGCCTATCCAAATAAGACAAAAGTAAAATTTATGAGGACAGAAGCGTACAAATAACATAATTCAAGCCAAAACACCATTCTCTTATTAGAAACATTTCAAATAAACATTTTAAAATAGAATTTTGCCAGAATAAAAATTAATCACAATTATAACCTAATCGGGTATTTAGTAATAATTGCCTGTAAAACATATTACTTTTATATCATGAAATCTATTTATTAATCAAATCCAATCTCTAATTATGAAAAAGAGTTTTACTTACGTTCCCCTGGCGGCTTTACTTTTTATTATTTCTATGTTAATTAATAATAGAACGATGGCCCAGCTTAGTTCTCTGTCCCAAGATTTCGACACCGTCGTCCCTTCTGATTGGTTATCCATTAATCACTCTACCGGCAATGGCGTAGGATGGTTTCAAGGTGACCCACGCAAATTCGATGCTTATTCCGGAGATGTGACATCTTACGCTGCAGCCGGATATCAAAGTATCGGTGGTTCTTCCGGAAAAGGAACAATAAACAACTGGCTTCTTTCACCAGTACTTAGTCTTATGAATGGTTCAACATTTACATTTTATACACGAACTGTTTCAGGATCATCATTTCCTGATAGGCTGGAAGTAAGGCTTAGCAAAAACGGTACAAGCACAAATGTTGGTTCCGGTGAAACAGGAACAGGCGATTTTTCCACAGTACTTTTAACTATTAACCAATCACTTGAGCAGGGCGGTTATCCTGATACAGGATGGAAACAATACTCTGTTACTTTATCAGGCATTAGCGGCACAATTGCCGGGAGAGTAGGATTCAGGTATTATGTAACAGGTGCCGGCTCTAATGGTACTAATTCCGATTATATTGGTATTGATGAATTTAATTACGAAAATGTTTTGCCTGTAACGCTGGTTGATTTTACCGGAAGCATAAAAAATAATGCGGCCATTCTTAATTGGTCAACAGCAAATGAATTAAATAATAAGGGTTTTGAGGTGCAGTTAAGTCATGATAATAAAAACTTTTCTGAAATTGGTTTTGTTAAAGGCAGCGGAAATACAGCAGCCATAAGCCAATATAGGTTTACTGATGACTCAAAATTGTTAAGCGGTTCAAATTATTACAGGCTGAAACAAGTTGATATGGATGGCAATTATAAATATTCATCAGTTGTAAAGCTTGACTTTAAAAAATTTAGCTGGAATATTTTTGGCAACCCATCTAACAATGCCTTAATACAACTGCAAACCGATGCTGAAAGCAATATAGCTGTGCAGATAGTTTCACTTAACGGGCAGGTAGTTCAAACAATTAATAAAGGAAATCTTTCTGCTGGCACTTATAGTATTCCGCTTAATCTACAGGCCGCATCGCACGGTGTATATGTGGTAAGGTTGTCAGTTGACAAAAATGTGTATTCCAAAAAAATTGTTCAATAAAAATTACAGGTTTTGTTACAAATTAAAAAAGCGTACATGGTTTGTACGCTTTTTTTAATTTTTAAGAACCGAAAGCTATTGAAAATCTTCATCTTTTAACCCGCTGTTTATTTTAGCATCGGTAACGTTCAATACAATATCAACCTGTTGGGAAACAGTTTGCGTAAATGGAATCATTATTCCGCTTACTTCTTTGTAGTTAGAATACATAAAAGTTGCAGTGCCCTGGTCAGTAGTAATTTCATCTTTTAATTTTAAACCTGTTGCTGCATCATAATATTTTTTACTCACAGTTCCGGATGGAGCAGTTACAGTTACAACATACACATCTTTGCCCTCAATATTATCCAGTGTTGGCGCCAATTGCAGATTATATCCTGCTTTAGCAAAATTAATTTCAGCAAACGGATATGCCTGTTCCTGGTAACGCTTTTTATCAGCATCACTCACCGGCACATCCTGGCCTTGTCCTGACATTGAAACATTGTCACCGTTAATTACTAATTTTTGTGCTGTCATATTCATGGCTGGTAATGTAATTAACAGCAGCATTTTTCCAGGCACTTTATATTCTCTTGTAAAACTTATATCCTGCCCCTGCACACTTCCTGTTGCCGTATACGACATATCTTTTATGTTATTTATCTTATCCACTCCGCCAACTGCAGTTAAATATTTATTGATAACATCATTTGCTGTAGTGCCCTGCGGAACAGGTTTTTGCGGTTTACCACTAAACGTATTGTTTGATGGATTTATATCAGGATAATCATTATCAGGATCAATGGTAATTTTTGTAATAGCTGATGTTGAAGGATAATGAAACGTCCACGATCCGCCGCGTTGCCATATTTCAACCGGTAAAGTAACAGAATCTTTTTTACCATTTTCCTGTTCGATCATTATGGGAACAGGCAGTACCATTTGCTCATTATTTACAACAGTAATATTGGCTCCTTTAGCCGGATCGTTATCAACATATTTTATATCTGTTACGCCCTGGTCAAGCTTATCATTTGTCATAAACCATCCGCGCCAGAAATAAGAAAGATCTTCACCGCTTACATTCTCCATTGTTCTGAAAAAATCCCATGGTGTAGGATGCTTAAATGCCCATCTTGCAACATATGTTCTGAATGCCGAATCAAAACGTTCAACACCCAAAATATGATAACGTAAAATATCAAGACCGGCGCCTGGTTTAAAATAAGCAGCAATGCCTAAAAAATTTGGTTGAGTTACCTCAGGAATCGTCATGATGGCATCGGCATCTTTTTTAAACATATAATTAGACATGCGTTGCATATCATTCTTATTATCGAATTCACCATTATTAAAAACCTTTGTATCAACGCCATTAATAAATGTGTTGAAACCTTCATCCATCCACGGATATTTTCTTTCGTTTGAACCAACGATCATTGGGAACCAGTTGTGTCCAAACTCATGATTGGTTACACCCCACAATCCTTCAGACTTTGCTTTCCATGAACAGAAAACAATACCCGGATACTCCATTCCATTTATATCACAGGCAACATTGGTTGCGGCAGGATAAGTGAATTCATACCACTCTTTAGAATATAATTCTATACATCCTTTCGTAAATTCAGTAGAACGGCTCCATGCACTATCACCGGCACTTTCAACAGGATAAACAGATTGTGCCAACGCTTTTTTACCGCTTGGCAAATTAATACGTGCAGCATCCCATATAAAAGCTTTGGAAGCAGCCCATGAAACATCCCGTGTATTCTTGCACAAAAAATGCCATGTAAGAGATGATTTGTTTGGATGATATGTATTGCCGGCTAAATCATTTAAGCCAATTATGGTTACCGTTTTATCGCTGTTTTTTGCTTTATTAATAAGGTTTATTGTAGCAGGTGTATAAATCTCTGATGGGTTTTGTACTTCACCTGAACCTACAACAATTAAGTTTGATGGCGTTGTAATGGTATAATCAATATCACCATATTCCAGGTAAAATTCACCTGCACCTAAATAAGGCAGCGTGTTCCAGCCCAGCACATCATCATACACACACATGCGCGGATACCATTGCGCAATAGAATAAATCCATCCATTTTTTGTTTCTGTTCTTCCCATGCGGTCTGTACCGTGTTCAGGAATAGAAAATGCATAATCAATTTTTATTTGAATGCTTCCCGTTTTTGCAGCCAGGGTTTTTGGCAACCAAAGTTGCATGCGTGTATCGCTTATATTATATTTTGCAGATGATGAAATTCCGTTTGATATAACTGATACAGATTTCAATTCATCACCCTGCGTAAATTCCTTATTTGCCCAGCGGCCACCGGTTAATAAAGTTGTTGATTCACCCCGTGAATCCTGGCGATAAATATTCTGATCTAACTGCAGCCACAAAAATTTCAGGTCATCAGGACTATTGTTTTTATAAGTAATAACAACAGAACCTGTAACCCTGTGCTGAATTGTATCAAGCGTTGCGGTTATTTTATAATCTGCCCGGTTTTGCCAGTATGCAGGTCCGGGTTCGCCGCTTGCGCTGCGGTATTCATTTCCGTTGGAAGGGTAGAAGAGAGGATTGAAGGCAATGTGCTGATCGTAATTTGAAGTTGCTTGTTGTGAAAAAACAGAACTGCAAATTGTGATCATTAAAATTAAGCCGGTAAATAAACGTTTCATAATTTTTAGTTGATGGCGGCGAATATAAAAACTAATGAATGTTTACAAAGTAAAATTTTTTGTAAAGAATTTTACTGCTTACCTGCCCGGAAAGAATTTAGACCAAAATTTAAAGAAGTAATTTTTCCGGAATGCCAGCTTGCTGGGAAAGATGTAGGGTTGTTTTTTATTCTTTTACAAACTTCTTTACCACATTTTCTTTTCCATTATCAGAAATGATTTTTATAAAATAGCTGCCTGTGCTTAAACGGGAGGCATCAACCTGAACAATAGTTTCTCCGTTGCCTGCCAATACCGATTTGGTAAAAATGGTTTTGCCTGACATATCAGTTACAGCCAGCTTTATATTAATGCTATTTGCCAAAGAAATTTTTACAGTAACTATATTTTTTGCAGGATTTGGGTATACACTTACATCACCTATGGCTGGTGTATTCCCATCTCTGAGTAAAACAATGTTTGAGAGAGCGGATTTGCCGTCTTTGTCAATTTGTTTCAGCCTGTAATAATTAGCTGATGCAGCAAAACCTATATCAGAAAAATCATAACTGAGTTTAAGATTGCTGCTGCCGTTAACCGCTTTTGTATTTACAAAACCAATCTTGCTAAAATTATATCCATCACCACTACGCTGTACTTCAAAGCCGGTATTATTTTGTTCGGTTGCTGTAGCCCAGTTTAAAATATTTTGTTTGCCCTGTGCTTTGCCTGTTAATGCAAGCATTGTTACCGGCAAAATATTATCGGGTTTTAGTTTTACTATCCAATAATCATAGTCGCCATGATTATTGCTTACGTCCCCATCAGAAGAGTTTGAAAAGCCTGCTATTATATACCCATCATCAAAAGTTTGATCAATTGACGAAGCCCCGTCGTATTGACTTCCTCCAAGACAATACTGCCATTGAAGATCGCCGCTGCTGTTTAACTTTACAATCCAGGCATCATCGTCACCATGATTGCCGCTTACATCTCCATCATAGGAATTGGTACCACCTGCAATTATGTATCCTCCATCATGTGTTTGCCGAATTGAGTATGCATAATCATAATCACTTCCGCCGAGGCTTTTTTGCCATTCAATATTCCCACTGCCGTTTAATTTAACGACCCAGTAATCTGACTGCCCATGATTGCCGCTTACATCTCCATCATTGGAGAAAGAGTAACCTGCTACAATATATCCCCCTTCAGACGTTTGCGCAATTGAGGTTGCATAATCTACATTACTTCCGCCCAGGCTTTTTTGCCATTGAATAGCTCCATTGCTGTCTAATTTCACAACCCAATAATCCAGGTCTCCATGATTACCACTCACATTACCATCATTAGAGTCAGTATAACCTGAAACTATATAGCCGCCATCAGATGTTTGTTGAATTGAATAAGATGCGTATTCGCTGCCGCTTCCACCCAGGCTTTTTTGCCACTGAATAACTCCTGTGCCGTTTAATTTAACGACCCAGTAATCCCACGACCCATGATTGCCGCTCACATCTCCATCATTAGAATCCGAAATACCTGTTACTATATAACCTCCGTCAGATGTTGGTTTTATTGAATAAGCCCCGTCATTCCCGCTTCCGCCCAAAATTTTCTGCCACTGAATAATTCCACTACTATTTAATTTTATGATCCAATAATCTTCTCCACCATGACTATTAGTAACATCCCCATCGTTGGATGAGGTTCTGCAGCTTGCTATGTAACCTCCATCAGGTGTCAGCTCAATTGAGGTGCCATCGTCATAACTGCTTCCACCCAGGATTTTCTTCCATTCTATATTTCTTTCGCTGTTTAACTTTATGATCCAGATATCTAAAATTCCGTGATTAAGGCCTACGTCTCCGTCATTAGAGTAAGTACTTCCAATTACTATATAACCTCCATCGGGTGTTTGTTTCGCAGAAGAAGCTGCGTCCTCACTGCTTCCCCCGAAAGATTTTTGCCATTCAATAGCCCATGAAGTTTGAGCTGTTGCATAATTGTATGCAATTACAAACACAAGTGAAAAAAGATAGATTTTTTTCATATTGGTTTAGATTTTGAAATTATGTTTTCAACAATACAGTTATAAAGCTACTTAATTTAAAATGTAAGAAGTATAGTGAATTGACTTATGGCGAACATGGATTTGTAATCCCTGATTATCACTTTACAATCTTAAAACAAAACCTTTTAAGCTTTCCTTCAAAATCAAATGGCGCAGTTTGTTTGGTTATATTTTTTATTGATGAAGCTTTTATTATTTGTTCATCTAAGATAAATTTTGAATAGTTGGTGCTGAAATAAATAATTCCATTTGCAGACAAAATATTTAATGCGTTATTGATCAGATCAACATGATCTTTTTGCACATCAAAAAAATCTTTCATGCGCTTGCTGTTGCTGAATGTGGGCGGATCAATAATGATTAAATCAAAACTATTCGGTTCAGGTGTTTTTAAATATTGCAGTACATCAGCATGAATGAATTGGTATTTATTTTCATCTTTAAAACGGTTGATACCAAAATTATCTTTCGCCCATTCCAAATATGTTTTTGAAAGATCAACAGAAGTAACAGAACCTGCATTGCCACTGGCAGCATACACAGAAAATGAACCTGTATAACAAAACAAATTCAACACTCTTTTATTGTTTGCTTCATCACGCACCATTGCTCTTGTAACGCGATGATCTAAAAATAAACCTGTATCTAAATAATCGCTCAGGTTTATTAAAAACTTTAAACCATTTTCTTCAACTGTAAAAAATTGCTGAGCATCATTGTGTTTTTCATATTGTTCGCTTTCACGGTGGCTTAAGCGTTTTCTTTCACGGCTGTAAATATTTTCAACGGGCAAATGCAAAACATCGCTTACAATATTAAATGATTGCTGCAGCCATTCTTCATGTTCTTCATCATTCATGTTATGCCTGCGGCGATATTCGGCTACATAAATTTTGTCTTCATACAATTCAATGGCAAAAGGAAACTCAGGAAGATCATGATCGTAAATTCTGTAGCAGGAAATATTCAAACGTTTTGCCTGTTTGCTTTTGTGTTTATATACTTTAAGCAAACGGTTTTCAAACATTATTAATTTATCATTTGCCAAGGCCATTATTGTATTGCCACATAAATAAAACAATAAATAAAGCAACGCCGATAGTTGTTACCAGCCATGCAAAAAAATATCTCATTAAGTATGATGAAGGCACATTGTTTTCTACCATCCTTTTTCTCGAAAAAAAATAAACAACTATTCTTTGTAAAACAAGTACAATAAAAAATGAAGATGTTATTGTTGTATACTTTTCAGGGTATTTACTTATAAAAAAATAGAATGCCGCAATAAGAATAATAGTAAATACAAGGCTTGCCTGTGATAACTGCATAATACCTTTAGACATTACTTTGCTTTTATCTTCATCTGCTAAATTTTTAAATGCATTTATCTGGATAAAACGCGCAGCAAAAATTGAAATGAGTAAAACAATAAATGAATAATCCATTTGGTAGTTAGTTGATTACTTAAAAGAATTTAAGAGTGTAAGTTACAAAAGCCTATAATCAATGTATTGCACAGAGATAAGGAGATAAAAGAGCTTTGCTTAAACTATTTCTTTGTGTACTATGTTTGCTCTGTTCGAAATCTATTTCAACTTTGCCAATGCATCTTTAATTCTTGCCCAGCCTTTTTCAATATTCTGCATACTGTTGGCAAAAGAAAAACGCACACAATTTGGTTCACCAAATGCATCGCCCATCACGCTTGAAACGTTTGCAGTGTTTAACAAATACATGCAGAGATCATTTGCATTGGTAATAGTTGTTTCGCCATTGCTTTTACCGTAAAAAGAAGTCACATCAGGAAAAATATAAAATGCACCCTGCGGTTCAAAACATTTTAAACTGGGAATTTCACTTATCAGCTGCATCACTTTTTTTCTGCGTGCTGTAAACTCTTCAACCATTTTATGGCTTGGAGTAAGATCAGCAGTAAGCGCAACAATGGCTGAACGCTGTGCAATAGAGTTTGTGCCGCTTGTAAATTGTCCCTGTATTTTTTCCGTTGCTTTTGCAATATCAGGATGTGCTGCAATGTAACCTAAACGCCAGCCGGTCATTGCAAAACCTTTGCTTAAACCATTAACGATGATAACGCGGTCTTTTATGTCATCAAATTGTGCAATGCTTTCATTTTTTCCAACAAAATTTATGTATTCATAAATTTCATCTGAGATGATCGCAATGTTTGGATGTTTGCGGAATACATCAGCCAATGCACTTAATTCTTCTTTTGAATAAACTGCACCGGATGGGTTGCATGGTGATGAAAATAAAAATGCTTTTGTTTTTGGTGTGATGGCATCTTCCAATTGCTGCGGAGAAATCTTAAAATCATCTTCCGGCTTTGTACGAATTTCAACAACTTTTCCTTCAGCCAGTTTTACCAGTTCAGAATAAGTTACCCAGTAAGGTGTTGGAATAATTACTTCTTCACCTTTATCAACCAATGCTAAAATTGTATTGGCTAAACTTTGTTTAGCACCTGTTGATACAACAATATTTTCGGGTTTATAATTAAGATTATTATCGCGTTTGAATTTGGTACAAACTGCTTCACGCAAATCTGCATACCCTGCAACCGGCGTATAATGACTCCAGTTTTCTTCAATGGCTTTTATAGCGGCCTGCTTTATGTGTTCTGGTGTATCAAAATCAGGCTCGCCTAAACTCAGGTCAATTACATCAATTCCCTTTGCTCTTAGTTCGCGGCCGAGCTTGGCCATTTTTAAAGTTTCCGGTTCATTAAATCTTTCAAGTAAAGAAGATAGTTGCATTGCTGTTTTTTATTTGGGGAGGCAAAGATATATGAGTTTGAATGTTTCATTGTTTCATTTGTTTCAACGGTTCGTTAATAACTTTTGAAATTTTACAACATTGAAACTTCTGAACTTATTAAACAATCCTTCCGTCTTTCATGTGTAAGATCCTGTCGCTCATTTCAGCCATTTCTTCATTGTGTGTTACAATAAGAAATGTTTGTTTAAACTTGTTGCGCAGATCAATAAATAAATTATGTAATTCTCTTGCATGAACAGAATCAAGATTGCCTGTTGGCTCATCTGCAAAAACAATATCAGGCTTATTAATTAATGCACGGGCTACGGCAACGCGTTGTTGTTCTCCGCCGCTTAACTGGGATGGTTTATTATCACTTCTATCTTTTAAACCCAAAATATTTAACAGTTCAATAGCTTGTTGTTCGGTTTGTTTTTTACTGTTGCCTGCAATCCATGATGGAATGCAAACGTTTTCAAGTGCGGTAAATTCAGGCAGCAAATGATGGAACTGGAAAACAAACCCGATATGATGATTGCGAAAGTCTGCAAGTTTTTTACCTTTTAAATTATGCATGGGTATGTCCTGCAAAAAAATTTCCCCGCTGTCAGGATCGTCTAATGTGCCAAGTATATGCAATAAAGTGCTTTTGCCTGCACCGGATGAACCGATAATACAAACAATTTCACCGCTGTTTATTTTAAGATCAACACCTTTCAGCACCTGTACCTGGCCGTATCGTTTTTTTATATTTATTGCGCTTAGCATAAAAACCAGTTGCTTATTAAAAGGCATCAAAGATGGGTTAATTCATTTCAATGAAATAAAATATTCATGGTTTTTAGGTGTGATAATATTTTTAAAAAAAGTGCAATTTGGATATTTCACCACAAAACTTACTTTTGCGCAAAATTTAAAAGGCTATGTTTTGGACTTTAGAGTTAGCCAGTTATTTGGAAGATGCACCTTGGCCTGCAACCAAAGATGAACTAATTGATTATGCTATACGCTCAGGCGCACCAATTGAGGTGGTTGAAAACCTGCAGGAACTTGAAGATGAAGGCGAAGTTTATGAGAGCATTGAAGACATCTGGCCTGATTATCCCAGCCAGGAAGACTTTCTCTTTAATGAAGATGAATATTAAGTGGGTTAATCCAGAAATTTAACGGCTTGTTTTATTCATTTATTGCTAAGCAGTTTTAAGTGTATAATTTTAAACAGAGTTATTCTGCATTCGGCACAAACCGGTAAACCAGCAAGAAAACTAATATTGATTTTGCGGCTTGCATACCTATATTCTTGCTTGCGTTAAGCAAACAAAAAAGCCACCTTGCGGCGGCTTTTAAAGCTTCTTACTAAAATAAGTTTTATCCTAAATAAGATTTCAGTGAACTGCTGTAACGTGCTTTCTGCAAACGCTTGATTGCTCTTTCTTTGATTTGGCGAATACGTTCTTTTGTAAGATCATACTTCATTCCTATCTGCTCAATGGTGACACCATTTTCGCCTTCAAGACCAAAATATGCGTTTACAATTTCTGCTTCACGCGGACTAAGTGATTTCAATACACGCTTGATTTCTTCACGCAGAGAATCTTTCATCACATCTTCATCGGTATCATCACTTCCTTCAAGCAGATCACCCATAGCCACATCTTCTGCCTCGTGCACAGGTGCATCCAGAGAAGTATGTCTTGTGTTGCTTTGAAAAATGTTGTTGATCTCCGTTTCACTCATCTCCAGAATTTCGCTCAATTCTTCAGTTGAAGGTTCGCGCTCATGTTCCTGCTCAAAAGCCATGTAGGCTTTATTCGCTTTGTTGTAGGTGCCAATTTTGTTTTGAGGCAAGCGGACTAATCTGCCCTGCTCTGCCAACGCCTGTAGAATAGACTGGCGAATCCACCACACAGCGTATGAAATGAATTTAAAACCCTTTGTTTCATCGAAACGCTGGGCTGCTTTTATCAAACCGAGGTTGCCCTCGTTGATCAAATCGCTAAGTGAAAGGCCCTGGTGCTGGTACTGCTTAGCAACAGATACCACGAAACGTAAGTTGGCCTGCACGAGTTTATCCAGTGCTCTCTGGTCACCCATCTTAATTCGCTGTGCGAGTGTAGTTTCCTCTTCGGGAGTTATCATTGGAATCTTAGAGATTTCCTGCAGATATTTTTCAACTGCCTGCGAATCACGATTGGTAATTTGGGTAGCAATTTTTAGCTGCCTCATATTGATTGTCCTTTATTATTAATACTACTTTATACGCAAAAATGATGCTTACAAGTTAGTTAAAGTTACTAAAATTAAAAGCGGGTGGCAAAGTTACAAATTTTAAGCGGGTTTTTATTAGTATTTGTGAATATATCATTGAATTTTGTTTAAAAGTATTTGTAATCTCTTTACCTCGCTTTCATTATTTACTCCTGTAATTACAACAAAATGATGTTTAGATGATTTATTTCATTGCTTTTATCTTCGCACCCAATGATTGATTTTAGAAGTGATACTGTTACAAAACCAACGCCTGCCATGCTGCAGGCAATAATGAATGCATCGGTTGGCGATGATGTTTTTAGCGAAGATCCCTCAATAAACCAACTGGAAAAAAAAGTTGCAGATATGTTTGAAATGGAAGCTGCTATTTTTTGCCCAAGCGGAACAATGACCAATCAAATTGCTATCAAATGCCATACGCAGCCCGGAGATGAAATTATTTGTGATAAACTTTCTCATATTTATCAATACGAAGGCGGTGGCATTGCATTTAATTCAGGCTGTTCTGTAAAATTGCTTGAAGGAAATTATGGAAGAATAACTGCCCAGCAAGTGGAGGAATCAATCAATAACCGCAGCGATGCACATAAAGCGTATTCAAAATTAGTTTCATTAGAAAATACAGCGAATCGAGGAGGAGGAAGTTGTTACGATTTTGAAGATATTAAAGCTATAAAAAAAATCTGCCAGGCAAATAACCTGTTTTTACATTTGGATGGAGCAAGATTATTCAATGCAATAGTTGCAAAAAAAGAATCAGCAAAAGATTACGGGAAAATTTTTGACAGTATTTCCATTTGCATAAGCAAAGGTTTAGGCGCTCCTGTTGGAAGCGTTCTTATCGGTACAAAAAATTTTATTGCAAAAGCAAGGCGCATAAGAAAAGTGTTTGGCGGCGGAATGCGGCAGGCTGGATATCTTGCTGCAGCCTGCATGTATGCTTTGGATAATAATATTGAAAGATTATCAGAAGACCATCATCATGCACAACAATTAGCAACTGCTTTGCGGCATAAAGATTTTGTTGATAAGATGTTGCCTGTTGAAACTAATATTGTGATTTTTGAGGTAAATGAAAATTATTCAGCAGCAAAGCTTGCAGATGAATTTAAAACGCATAACGTTCTTGTAATTGCTATTTCTAAAACGCAAATAAGGTTTGTTACACATTTGGATGTAACTGCTGCGATGATGAATGAAACAATACAAGTGATTAATCAGTTGTAAATTCGCCAACCTTAAGCTGAAATTGTAAAAATATTTAAATGCTACCGAAAATTAATCCGACAAATACACAGGCCTGGCTGCTGTTAACCAAACATCAAAGCGAGGAAATGCGCAACCTTATCATGAAGCGCTTATTTGCAGAAGATGAAAACAGGTTTAAAAAATTTTCAATCACTTTCAACGATATTCTTTTTGATTACTCCAAAAATATTATTACGCAAAAAACATTGCAATTGCTTTTGCAATTAGCTGAAGATTGTAAAGTAAAAGAAGCCATTGAAAAAATGTTTAGTGGTGATAAGATTAATGAAACAGAAAACCGCTCAGTGTTACATACTGCATTAAGGAATTTCAGTGGTGAACCTATACTGAGCGATGACAAAGATGTAATGCCTGAAGTGCATCGTGTGCAAAATCAAATGAAACAATTCTGCGAAAAAATTCACAGCGGTGAATGGAAGGGTTATACCGGCAAGAAAATAAAATACATTGTAAATATTGGTATTGGTGGAAGTGATCTTGGACCGGTAATGGTTACTGAAGCTTTAAAGCCTTATTGGATTGAAGGAATACAAGCATATTTTGTAAGCAATATTGATGGAACGCACATTGCAGAAACACTTAAAAAAATTACGCCTGATGAAACGCTTTTTCTGATTGCTTCCAAAACATTTACCACGCAGGAAACCATGACGAATGCTAACACAGCACGTGAATGGTTCTTACAATCTGCAAAAGATGAAAAAGAAATTGCCAAACATTTTGCAGCATTAAGCACCAATGAAAAAGAAGTAAAAAAGTTCGGTATTGATCCTGCAAACATGTTTGAATTCTGGGATTGGGTTGGAGGAAGATATTCATTGTGGAGCGCCATTGGTTTATCAATAGCGCTTACAATCGGGTATGATAATTTTGAAGAACTGTTGAAAGGTGGATATGAAACGGATGTTCATTTTAAAACAAATGCATTTGATAAAAATATTCCGGTGCTGATGGCGCTGGTTGGCATTTGGTATACCAGTTTTTTTAAAGCACAAACAGAAGCTATTTTACCTTACGACCAATACATGCACCGTTTTGCCGCTTATTTTCAGCAGGGAAATATGGAAAGCAATGGTAAGTATGTTGACCGCAATGGAAGCGAAACAAATTATTCAACCGGCCCCATTGTTTGGGGAGAGCCTGGTACAAATGGGCAACATGCCTTTTATCAGTTAATACATCAGGGCACATTATTAATTCCCTGCGATTTTATTGCTCCTGCCATTACACATAATCCCATCGGCGATCATCATGTAAAACTGTTAAGCAATTTTTTTGCACAAACAGAAGCCTTAATGAAAGGCAAAGATGAAGCTGAAGTAAGAGAAGAGTTGAAGAAAGATGGCAAAACTCCTGAACAAATTAAAAAGCTTTTACCTTTTAAAGTTTTTAAAGGCAATAAGCCAACCAATTCATTCTTAATAAAAGAAATCACACCAAAAACATTAGGCAATTTAATTGCATTGTATGAACATAAAATTTTTGTGCAGGGTGTAATATGGAATATTTTCAGCTTTGACCAATGGGGAGTTGAATTAGGAAAGCAATTAGCACAAAAAGTTTTACCTGAACTGGAGAATGATGAAAAAATCACTTCGCACGATTCATCAACAAATGGATTAATTAATTCATGGAAGACGATGAAATAGCCGCTGCTTCCTTCAATTTTTTTATAAATAAATGTTTTAGTGACACTTATTTACTGAATTAGTCTTTAACGGACAAGCAAAAACCTTTTTGCCTAACAAGGGTTTGATTAATTTGATAATTTTAATTAACCGTTTTAAAAACCAATCAAGATTTGAAAAACCAGGTTGCTAATTGTTTATTTTTCGAATGCACCAAAATTTTATAGATTGATTTATGCAAAATTTTAATGGATAGAATTAACTATCTGTAATATTTTTTGCGCAGCATTTTTGCGGATATTTGAGCCATGATAAAACACATAGCATTCTTTATTTTGGCCGTTGCAACTACCAGTATGGTTTTTAGTCAGTCCGATGAAAAAGCAAATATTTTGGCTGTTGAAAAAAGTACAGCAGATGCTTTTACCAAGCACAATGTTGTTTATATTAATTCAGTATTTGCTGATGATGCAAGCATTATAAATGCGAAAGGAGAAAGTATAAACAAACAGCAACTAATGCAATACGTCGCAAATATAAACAGCGTGGTTGTTACAGACATGCAGGTAAAAATAAAAGGCACAATTGCAATAGTTACCGGTGTGGAATTGGAAACCGGTAAAAATGATGCAGGAGCCTATTCCAACAAATACCGCTTTACTGATGTGCTTGAAAAAGTGAAAGGACAATGGCAGATAACAGCAAGCCAGGCAACCTCAATGGATCTGTAATTATTGAATGCTTAAAGCCAGCGCACTCCAATCGTAATCATTATAACCATTATCAGATAACTCTTTATATTCCTGCTGAATTAGTGTACCAAGCGGCATTTTAGTACCTGTTTTTTCAGCTTGCGTTTTAATCAGTGTTGCATCTTTTAAACCCAACTCCAAACTAAATGCTGCGGGTTTAAATGCTTTATTTAAAAGCATGTTTCCATAATTAATGTAAATGCCACAATTAAATAAAGTTGAAGTAAGCATTTTCATTAACTGAGTTTCATCGATGCCACTTTTTTGTGCAAGGGAAATTGCCTCAGACATACTTTGCAATGCAGCCTGTATCATATAATTTGTGCAAAGTTTTGCCGCGTTTGAACTGCCGGCTTCGTTTCCATATTCCCAAATATTTACACCGCCGGCATCATTTAATAAAGGCTTTATCCTGGCAATAATTTCATTATCGCCTGAAATCATAAAGTTTAATTTCTTATTTCTTGCTGCTTCTGGTCTGCCGGCAACAGGACAAGCTATATAGTGATTGTTATGGAGATTATGTAGTTGAAATAATTCTTTACTTGTTGCCGGTAAAATAGTACTCATGGAAATATGAATTCCATCTTCTTTTAAATTCTTTGCAATGCCATCCTCGCTCTCAGTAATTTCTTTTATTGCTGCATCGTTGGAAACAATTGTAAAAACAACATCACAGGCAGAAGCAAGTTCCTTTGCACTGCTGCAAGCCTTTGCACCTTTTTCTTCCAATGGTCTTGCTTTTGCTGCAGTTCTGTTATAAACCAATAAATCTTTGTGATACTGTAATAAATTTTCAGCTATCGGTGTTCCAAGATTACCCAAACCAATAAATCCTATCTGCATAAATTTTTATTTAAAGTTGACATAGTTTATAAAAATTATTCTTCATTCAAAAATGGATACCTGTAATCTGTTGGCGGGTTAAAAGTTTCCTTAATAGTTCTCGCACTTAACCAGCGATATAAATTCAACATGCTGCCAGCTTTATCATTAGTGCCGCTCGCCCTTGCTCCGCCAAATGGCTGCTGGCCAACTACTGCGCCTGTAGGTTTATCATTAACATAAAAATTGCCTGCTGCATATCTTAGTTTTTCTGTTGCTGATGCAATTACATTCCTGTCTTTAGCAATTATGCTTCCTGTAAGCGCATACGGCGAAGTAGTATTGACAAGTTCCATTGTTTCTTCAAACTTACTTTCGTCATATACATATATTGTAAGCACCGGCCCAAATATCTCTTCACATAAAGAAACGTATTTAGCATCTTTTGTTTCTATAACTGTGGGCTCAATAAAATAACCTTTGCTTTTATCATAATTACCACCAGCAATTATTTCTGCATTCGCATCTTTTTTTGCATTATCAATATAGCTTGCAATATTGTCGAAAGACTTTTCATCAATCACTGCATTAATAAAATTGCTGAAATCTTCTACACTTCCCATCTTCATTGTCTTAAGTTCAGCCTTTAATTTATCTTTTATTTCATCTGCAAGATTAGAAGGCAAATATGCTCTTGATGCAGCAGAACATTTTTGTCCCTGGAATTCAAACGCACCTCTTGCCAAGGCTGTAACTGTTACATCAACATCTGCAGATTTATGAACCAATATAAAATCCTTTCCTCCGGTTTCACCTACAATACGCGGATAAGATTTATACTTTGAAACGTTCTCGCCGATCGTCTTCCACATGTGATTAAAAACACCAGTACTTCCGGTAAAATGTACACCGCCGAAATCACGATGCGAAAAACAAACTTTACCTACAGTTGGTCCATCCACATAAATTAAATTGATAACACCGTCAGGTAAACCAGCTTCCTTTAAAATGCGCATGATCATTTGCGCAGCGAATATCTGTGTATGTGCAGGTTTCCAAATAACAACATTGCCGCACATGGCAGCGCTTGTTGGAAGATTACCGCTGATGGCCGTAAAATTAAATGGTGTAACTGCAAGCACAAATCCTTCAAGCGGGCGCCATTCCATGCGGTTGTGCATGCCTGGCGCAGATATAGGTTGCTGTTTATATATTTCACTTAAAAAATGAACATTGAATCTGAGAAAATCTATAAGCTCACATGCACTGTCAATTTCGGCCTGGTAAGGATTTTTACTTTGCCCAAGCATAGTCGTTCCGTTCATGTGATAGCGGTATTTACCTGCCATTAAATCTGCAGCCTTTAAAAAGATATGCGCTCTTTCTTCCCATAACATATTTGTCCATGCTTCTCTTGCATTCATTGCTGCTTCAATTGCTTGCTGCACATGAGTTTCATTGCCTGTATGAAAATATCCAAGGGTATGTGCAATCTCATGAGGCGGATGTAATGCTTCTTTTTTCCCGGTGCGCACTTCATCTGCACCTATATACATAGGAACATCAATTTCACTACTCTTTAATTCTGCTAAAACTTCTTTTAATTTTTTTCTTTCGGCTGAACCTGGTGCATAATTATAAACAGGTTCATTCACTGGCATTGGGTAAGAAAAATATCCAAGACTCATACTTAAAATTTGCGTGCAAAGATAACATACAAGTTGCGGGTTTTTCTGTGAGCATTTCTTTAATAATTGAAGTAACTTTCACATCTTATTGTAATAAAAATTTTAAACACCAGGTTAAATGCTTATCTAATTCCTAAAAAGAAATTTAGCTATGAAATCTGTAATGATAATGCTGCTGCTTGCATTTGCAGTAATTGAAATCCACGCCCAGGATTCAACAAAACAAACAATAAAAGGCATAATTGAAGCGAAGCATTACACGTTTGAACCAACAAGCATGACGCCAAGCCGCGGTGGTTTAAAACATTTAACTCCCGGGTATTTTTTACAGGTAAATGGTGATACTTTAAAGAGTTACCTGCCTTATATTGGCAGGGCCTACAATGCACCAATCAGCACATCAGATGCCGGCTTTGATTTTACATCAACTGATTTTACTTATGCAGTTAGCGCAGGCAAAAAAAACAGTTATAATATTACTGTAAAAACAAAAGACAAAATGTATAATACTGAGTTTATGCTTACTGTTTATGATGATGGCACTGCATACTTAAGAGCCAGCAGCAGCGATAAACAGCCTATTTCATATAACGGAAGTGTGAAAGAAAAAAAGTAGTAATTTTTTGAACTGAAGATCACCATTAATTAAAAATGCACATTCCATGTTACTGCAGGTAATATAGGAAACAGCGACACCTGTTTTGCAACAACACTTAATGTTCCGTTAGTAACATCCCCGGTTTGATCAAAATAATAGAAGTAAGGATTTTGGCGGCTATATAAATTATATATACTGAAAACCCAACTGTCAGTATATTTTCTTGGTTTTTTATGCTGAGGTGTATATGTAGCTGCAACATCAAGCCGGTGATAAGGCTTCATGCGGTAAGCGTTAATTTGGCTGTATTCCTGTGTAAGCGTTCCATCAATAAAATAAAAACGTTCAGGTAAAGAAATTGCATTGCCGGTTCCAAATACAAACGTTGATGATAATTTCCATTTCTTCGATAATTCATAAATGCCCACAACAGCAAGATCATGACGACGGTCGTATTTGCCGGGATATTTTTCACCATCATTCAATTCAGGAAATTTGCGCCACGTCCAGGAAAGCGTATAACCAACCCAACCGGTAAGTCTTCCTTTTACTTTGTTAATAAATAATTCGCTGCCATAACTCCAGCCTTTTCCAAATATAAAACTTTGCTCAGGATCACTTAATGATGGCGTATAGCCCTCTTTATATTCTATCTGGTGCTTCATGGTTTTATAATAAAGCTCAAGCGAGGTTTCAAACATATTGTTTGAAAAATTTTTGAAATAACCTGCAGCGTACAATATACCATCCTGCGGTTTTACAATATAGGTTGAAGGCACCCATATATCTGTTGGCAATGTTGTACCTGCATTGCTTACCAAATGTATGTATTGCAAATTTCTGGTAGCTGATGCTTTGATTGAACTATTATCATTTAATGAATAACGAATGGTAAAGCGCGGTTCTAAACCGCCGTAAGTTTTAATAACCTGTCCGCTGCCAAAAGCAGTGCTGTCAAGCTTATTGCCATTCGCGTCTGTTGTATAAGTTGTATATGGGCCAAGCTGCTGAAACAAACTATACCGTACGCCATAATTTATTTTAATGCGTTTTGTTACGTCCCAGTCATCCTGTATATAAATGCCGTATTCATTGGCATATTTTTTTTGTGTATTGGCAGGATGAAATACAACTGAATCCTGGCTTCCGCTTGCAACGCTTGGATAAAAGGTATGATACGTGTATTGAGCGCCAAATTTTATTTTATGTGATGTGGATGCAAAATAATCAACGTCGGCTTTTGCATTCCAGTCTTTGATTCCCGATGAAAGACGAATATCAAAATTGTCCTGGCTGCCAAAAAAATCAAACTTGTAATCATTATATATTAATGAAACATTGGAGAATAATTTTTTAGTAAAACTATGATTCCACCTGAATGTTGCCGTTGAATTTCCCCACGGAATTTGTGTGCTGAAGGAGCGTTTGTTATTGTTGAAAACAAACTTATCTCTTCCAAAATATCCACTTAAGTATAAATGATCATTATTAGAAACCTGGTAATTCATTTTTGCATTCAGATCATAGAAATAATAACCTGAACCATAAAAACTGCTGCTCTTTGGAACAAAAGGTTTTATTAAAAGATCAACATAAGTTCTTCTTGCAGAAATAATATACGACGCTTTATTTTTTATTAGCGGTCCTTGAATAGAAAACCTTGAAGCGATCAAACCAATACCTGCATCAATTTGTGTTTTGTTTACATTGCCTTCCTTCATGGCAATATCAATTACAGAAGATAAACGTCCACCATATTGCGGCGGCATTCCGCCTTTTATCAACGTAAGATTTTTTACAGCATCAGAATTAAACACAGAAAAAAATCCAAACAAATGGCCGCTGTTATACACCACAGCTTCATCTAATAAAATTAAATTTTGATCAGGGCCGCCACCGCGAACATAAAAGCCGCTGTTGCCTTCGCCGGCATTGCGAACACCTGGCAGCAACTGCAGCGTTTTTAATACATCAGTTTCACCCATAAATGAAGGCAAAGATTTTACTGTATTTATACTTAGATCAATTTGACCCATCTGTGCGCTCTTCACATTGTTCAGGCGTTTTTGTGATGATGTTACAATAACATCCTGTATGGTTGCGGAAACAGGCAACAGCAAAATATCTTCTGAAACATCTTTACTTAAATCAACATCTATAATTTTTGGAAGATAGCCAACGTAAGAAAATATCAGCTTGTAATTTCCTGCAGGTAATGTAAGTGAAAAATAACCGTACTGATTTGTAGTTACACCACGTGTTTCATTATTAACTATAACGCTGGCATTAATTAAAGTTTCGCCGCTTAAAGAATCTTTCACATAACCTTTCCATGTAAATTTTTGCTGCGCAGAAAGCTGCGAAGTATAGCTGATAATGAAAATAAAAATTAAAATGCTGCTTACAAACTTCATTGCATATTATTGATCGAATCTTCTACAGTGCCGCATTCAAGCATGGCATTTTTATATTTAGGATGATGGTTGCCGAAATACGGATTATCAATTCTTTTGGCTTCTGAAAGCCACCAGCCTTCACGCTCGCCATCAAAAGCCATCGGGCATTTTTTGTGATAGATAACCGCCTTATCATAATTCGTTGTTTTAATAAGATGATATACTTCTTCTGAAACTGTATAAAAGAAACGGCGCTTGTTATTTATTGAATCTATGTTTATCAAAGTTTGCAAGCCATCTGCTGCATTTTGTGCAATACTTGTAGCTTTTGTTGCAGCAGCATCATCGTGCAATTCAGTATAAGGAACGCTTATTAAAGCGTTTTGTAAAAGCAAAGCATAACTGTCTGCGGATGTTGTATCCCAGTTTATAAAAGCATTACGCAGGCTATCATAATTTATCATTACGCTGTCAAATGCTGTATTAAAGGAATCTGTGTTTTTGCTTTTAAAAGTTTTTACAGTTGCAGTTGAGTTTTCAGTTGATTTGCTTTTACACGCGACGAAAAAAAATGATATACAAAAAAAAATAATTGCTGCGCTTTGTTTCAACATCAATAAAAGTTTATGCAAATTTAATTGTAAACGTTTTCTGTAAATGGTTAACAAAATGTTTAACACAATAATGATGAATTTGTTTTGAGTTGAGAGAAAACGCTGAATAAAAACAGGCAACAGATTTCTGTTTGTAACATAGAAAAAGAAAAATCTTAGCTTTAAAGCCGCATCTTAATTAAAAAATATTTATGAAATATTGTTTGCTTTTCATTATTACATTAAACCTGTTTGTGTTTTATTCAGTAAAAAGTTTTAGTCAAACGGATAGTTTGCCTGGTAACACTGACAGAAAATGGTGGAAAGAAGCTATCGTTTACCAGATATATCCGCGCAGCTTTAAAGATAACGACGGCGATGGGATAGGAGATTTGAAAGGTATTATTTCAAAGCTTGATTATATAAAAAGTCTTGGCGTAAATGTAGTTTGGTTAAACCCAATTTACAGTTCACCAAATGATGATAATGGTTATGATGTAAGTGACTACCGCAACATTATGAAAGATTTTGGAACAATGGCTGATTTTGATTCTTTGCTGAAAGGCATGCATGAACGTGGCATTAAACTCGTGATGGACCTTGTAGTAAATCACAGCAGCGATGAACACGATTGGTTTAAACAAGCAAAAAGCTCACGCGATAATCCATACAGAAATTATTATCACTGGTGGAATGCTGAAGATGGCAAGCCGCCTTATCGTTACAGTTTGTTTGATGTAAATCATGATGCATGGAAATATGATTCAGCAACGAATGCATATTACTTACATTATTTTTCGCGCAAGCAGCCTGATCTGAATTGGGAGAATCCAAAATTGCGGCAGGAAGTATACAGCATGATGAAGTATTGGGCAGATAAAGGTATTGATGGTTTCAGGTTAGATGCATTTGGTTTTGCAGCAAAAGATACAACATGGCCAATGTTTCCAAAAGGCTTTGAAAAAAACTTTTCATTGTATTATTCCATGCAGGGAAATTTACACGGTTATTTACAGGAAATGAATAAAGAAGTTTTTAGTAAATATGATGTAATGACCGTGGCTGAAGGCACAGGCAATACTTTGGAAGACGCACATAATATGGTTGATGCGAACAGGCATGAACTAAACATGGCTTATCCTTTTGAAGGTGTAGATATTGCAAAGCCTGAAGGTTATGGTTTGTTACATTTTAAACAGGTTTTCAGCAAATGGGACAGCACGTTTGAAGACAATGGATGGCTTGCTGTTTTTCTTGCCAACCATGACCAGGCAAGAATGGTAAGCAGGTTTGGAAATGACAGTGCGCCTTATCGTGCATTATCATCTGAAATGCTTACAACATTTATTATGACTATGCGCGGAACGCCCTATTATTATAATGGTGATGAATTGGGAATGACCAATATCCGCTTTAATAAAATAGAAGATTACAGAGATGTGCAAACTTTAAATGCATATCAGCATGAAAAAAATGTTGGTGGAAATTTAGATTCATTTATAAAAAGAAAAGCATTTGAAAGCAGGGATAACGGAAGAACGCCTTTTCAGTGGGACAATACAACCAATGCAGGTTTTACAACAGGAGCACCATGGATAAAAGTGAATGCAAACTATACAACTATAAATGAAGCCGCAGAAGATAAAGACGCTAACTCTGTATTAAATTATTTCAGAAAGGTTGTGCAACTGCGAAAAAATAATCTTGTATTGGTGTATGGAAAATATGCGCTGTTAGATAAAGAAAATCCAAAAGCATATGCTTATACAAGAGAAGGCGAAGGAGAAAAACTACTGGTAGTTTTAAATTTTTCATCTTCAAATGCGCAAACAAATATTGGATTGAATATTACCAATGCAAAATTGATGTTGTGTAATTATAAAGATGTTCCTGTAATAAATGAGAGTAAAACAACAATTAGTTTAAGACCGTATGAAGCGGTTGTGTATAAGTTATGATTTTTTTATTCTGGTTATATTTTCTTCAATAACTTTTGTATGTTTTCTGAAAGCAGCCTAACTTAACGCGTATGTTAAACATTCCCGTATTCATACCAGTTATTTTTTCATTTACAACATTGGCAACGCTCTTTTTTTTTTATTGGGTGATAAAAAATTCAAGCGCTGAAAGTGTAAGAAAAAAATCAAATGTTATTGCAACAGGTTTAATAGTTTGGCTCATCATCCAGGCAGTGCTTGCACTTAAAAATGTGTACAACTCAGATACAACTTCAATGCCTCCGAAAATTTTATTGCTTGGTACTGCCCCGGCAATCATAACAATTATTATTCTGTTTGCTACAGTAAAAGGGAGAATGTTTATTGACAGCCTTCCTTTGAAACAAATTGCCTATTTGAATACTATCAGAATTCTGGTTGAATTGGTTTTGTTATGGTTATTTCTTCACGCAGCAGTTCCACGCATCATGACTTTTGAAGGACGTAATTTTGATATACTTGCCGGAATAACTGCGCCCTTTATTGCATACTTTGGCTTTGTAAAAAACACATTGAGCAGGAA
>Ga0206932_1044_pt1 | contig 30616 bp, 30 predicted proteins | sample Alteio_BWOrgHeat_18_FD_153244 | JGI IMG/M metagenome (GOLD analysis project Ga0206932, IMG submission 153244) | Enriched cells from forest soil in Barre Woods Harvard Forest LTER site, Petersham, Massachusetts, United States -... | ecosystem: Environmental > Terrestrial > Soil > Temperate forest >...
AATGGGCATATTACCAGGCAAAAGGCATTAAATCGGGTACATTGGATGAAACAAGTAAACTGCTAATCGCTTTTGGCAAGGCCCCTATAGCCGCCGACCAGGAAAAAATAAAATCGAATAAGAAGGAGCAGGCCGACATAAAGGCGGAAGCAGAGAAACTTCAAAAAGAATCAGATGGCCATGTTGCCAAACATAGCGTATTTGCACGGGGAATTACCCTGTTTCAAATTTCTATCGCCATTGGGGCCATATCCATTATTGTAAAGCGAAAAAGTTTATGGCTGGTGAGTATGGGTTTCGCGTGTATTGGTATTTTCTTTTTAATACAGGGCATCTGGTTTTAAGCATAAATTTATGAAAGGTATTGTATTTAGCTGCTTTGCTATTGGCGCGGTTTTTTTAGGTATTTCGGGTCAATGCCAGGTAAAAAAGGATGATAAAGTAAGGCTGATTACCCTTGATCCCGGTCATTTTCATGCGGCGCTGGTGCAAAAAACAATGCTGAGCGGCATTGAGCCCGATGTATACGTATATGCGCCAGAGGGCGTTGATGTCCAGCAGCACCTTGATAAGGTCACTGCCTATAACCATCGTGCAGCCGACCCTACGCACTGGAACGAGATTATTTACTTAGGTGATAATTTTTTTAACAAAATGATAGCCGAAAAACGCGGAAACGTAGTGGTAATGGCGGGCAACAACCAAAAGAAAACAGAGTACATTAAACGATCGGTCGATGCCGGATTCAATGTTTTGGGCGATAAGCCAATGGCGATTGATAACCAGCATTTTGAAATGCTTAAAAGCGCCTTTGCCGATGCTGCCCGAAAAAAAACTGGTATTATATGATATCATGACCGAGCGTTACGAAATAACCAACGCGCTGCAGCGGGAATTCGCGATGATACCCGAAGTATTTGGCCGCCTTAAAAAAGGTACGCCGCAGCACCCCGGCGTTGAAATGGAGAGTGTTCATTATTTTTATAAATATGTTTCGGGCAGCGTACTAAGCCGCCCGGCATGGTTTTTTGATGTGAAACAGCAAGGCGAGGGCCTGCAGGACGTGGGCGTACACCTGGTTGACCTTACACAATGGGAATGCTTCCCCCGACCGGATAATTGATTATAAAAAGGATATACAGTTTAACAGCGCCAAACACTGGACATCGGACGTTACCCTGAGCCAGTTTAACGCTATAACTAAATTAAACGGCTTTCCCGCGTTTTTAAAGAAGAATGTAGTGAAAGATACCGTTTTGAAATTTTATGCCAATGGCACTGTTAATTACAAGCTGTGTGGCACTAATGTGAAACTCACAGCCAGATGGGCCTATTCTGCGCCCCCGGGTAGCGGCGATAGTCAGAATTCTGTATTGCATGGCACCAGGGCCGATCTGTATGTAAGGCAGGGGGAAGCAGAAAAGTTTACACCGGTTTTATATATTGAATCGGTAACTAACAGCGATGCCTACGAAAAGCAATTGCTTGAAAAGCTGAAAATTGTGCAGGATAAATACCCGGGTGTTGAGCTAAAGAAAAATGCCAAAGGCTGGGAAGTGATCATTCCCGACAAATATAAAGACGGCCACGAAGCACACTTTGGGCGCGTAACCGAAAAATACCTGGATTACCTGCGCAAAGGCAATATGCCCAAATGGGAAGTGCCTGATATGATAGCAAAGTATTATACTACTACTACGGCATTGGCGCTGGCTAAACGTTTGAACTAAGATTTAGGGATTATAAGATTACTATATTGGCGGTTAGGCAATAACCCTATAATCATAGGGCAAACGCATCTAAAATAGATCAGGAGGCTCCGATGGAGCCCAAGCCTATTTTTTTTATTTTCTATAAACAGGGCGTTCGTACGGAACGGTAAAAAAACCAATTAAATAGTTTGAAGGCTCCGGCGGAGCCCCCTGTTTATAGAAAACAGGAATAAAACTCTTCTAGGCTCCATCGGAGCCGCCTAAAAAAATGCATGGGCAACAATAGTAATAGCGTAATAAATTTAGATGTGTCTTTCCTGCCCGTGATCCCTAAATCCTAAAAATCTTAGTTCAAACAGCGTATCTTTGCCGCATGATAAAACAAGCGCTGGAAAACCTTAAGATCACGGCATTGAACGAAATGCAGCACGCGGCATTAAATGCGGCTGAAAAAAACGACCTTATACTGCTTTCGCCAACGGGTTCGGGTAAAACTTTAGGTTTTTTATTGCCGCTGTTAGAATTGCTGGATGAGGCTAATCCATTGGTGCAGGTGCTTATTCTCGTTCCGTCAAGGGAACTGGCCTTACAGATAGAACAAGTATTCAGAACCATCGGCAGCGGTTTTAAAGTGAATTGCTGTTACGGTGGCCATTCAACAAAAATTGAGAAGAACAACCTTTCGCAACCGCCCGCGGTTTTAATTGGTACACCCGGCCGTATCGCGTACCATTTGCGGCTCGGCAACTTTAGTGCAGAAAGTATACATACCTTAATATTGGATGAGTTTGATAAATCGTTGGAATTTGGTTTTCAAACGGATATGACCGTAATTATCCGCCAGCTTCCTAATTTAAAAAAGCGGGTACTTACCTCGGCTACCCGAATGAAGGAAATACCCGGCTTTACAGGGGTAACTGATGCTGTAGAACTGGATTTCCTGAACAATAAAGCAAACGCGCCTGATATTGAATTAAAAGCAGTTATAGCCGATGCCGCCGATAAGCTCGACACACTGTTCTCTTTGATATGTAAAATAGGAAATAAAGCCACCCTGATATTCTGTAACCATCGTGAAGCGGTGGAACGGATAAGCGACCTGCTTTGGAACAGGGGAGTGGTACATGACATTTTTCATGGTGGTATGGAGCAGGAAGACAGGGAGCGGGCACTGTTAAAATTCAGGAACGGCAGCCACAGGCTGTTAATTACTACCGACCTGGCTTCGCGCGGGCTGGATATTCCTGAAATTGAATATGTAATACATTACCAGTTGCCGCATAATGAAGAAGCCTTTTTGCACCGCAACGGCCGAACAGCGCGTATGCACGCTAAAGGGACAGCTTATTTACTGTTAACTCCGGATGAAAAACCCGACTACCTGCGCGGGCAAACTGAAATTGAAGAATTAACCGCAAATTTGCAATTACCCGAAATAACCCCCTGGGCAACATTGTATATTGCAGCGGGTAAAAAAGATAAGGTTAACAAAGTGGATGTTGTTGGGTTATTGCTTAAAAAAGGCGGGTTGAATAAAGATGAACTGGGTTTAATAGAAGTGTTGGACCATTCTTCGTACGCTGCTGTAAAACGTAACCGCATTGAGCGTATGGTACAGTTAATAAAAGGAGAAAAAATAAAAAATAAGAAAGTAAAAATTGAAATATCAAGATAGAACAAGATGAGCAATAATGATATTATGAAAAAGCTTAGGGTAGCGATGAAGTTTACCGATGATGATATTATAAAGGTTTTAGAACTGGCTAATTTCAGGATAACCAAAACCGAGCTGGGGGCCATTTTCAGGAAAGATGACCATCCTAATTTTAAACCCTGCGGCGACCAGATACTGCGCAATTTTTTAAACGGGCTCATCATTTACAAACGCGGGCCTAAAGCGTAACCTACTGCGCCGGTGTTGACCGCCTTATGATCATCCTGCCGTTCTTTATTAATCGCTGCTGTTCTTCAGAGAACGCTTCCCTTCCGCCAAATTCCTGTACCCAATAGGTATTATATTCTGCTATGCCAACTTCTTTAAAACCGGGATTCATGAGATTTCTGCAATGGCCCTCGCTTTTAAACCAGCCCTCCATTACTTCGGCAATACTTTGCTGGCCCTGTGCAATGTTTTCGCCAACGGCATAACTTTTATACCCATTGGTGCCATAGCCGGCCTTTTCAACCCTGTTATAAGGCGAACTACCATTCTTGCTTTCATGGCTGAAATAGTTTTTATTGGCCATATCCTTTGCATGGCCCATTGCTGCTTTTTCTAACACATCATTCCAGGTTAACGGCGGAGCAGGCGGCATATAGGTTGTACCGCAATTGCAGCCTTGTTCCCGGGTGCGGTTAATGCGTTCTAAAAATTCTTGTTTAAATTTATTATCAGCCCGCGGCTGGCTTTTTACACTTTCGGTAAACAGGAACAGTATTGCCAGCGCTAAAATTAAATGCTTCATGTTTTATATGACAGTTAACGGGCAGGTAGGTTTAACGAAATTTTAAACGGTTTATTTACGAAACTTTTTACGTTTTTTGTAGATAGCCAATAAGGATACCAGTGCAATCACTATAAACAGTATTATAATAAGGCTGTCTTTGCGGCGTAATTTGGTTTGTAAACTTTGCCACTGGCTGTAGAGTAAACTTTTTTTTTGTTTTGCAGGGAATCACGTGCCCTCATCTTAGTTATGAATGCAGCTTCTTCGCTTTTGCGGATGCTATCATCAATAAAATCATGTCTTTTTGTTGCTATTGCTTCTTTGGTGTAATCGTTCAGGTGGCTGTATAATAAGGCGTAGGTTTCCTGAACGTGCGATTCAACCCTGGGATAATGATTGGCAGTGGATAGTTTTAACGCCTCGTTCAAATCGCTCATAGCCAAGCTATAATCTTTAATATCCATTTTTATATTGGCCAGTTCGATAAGCGAGGTAAGAATATTTGGCACATCGTTTTTAGCACGCGACAGCGTATTTGATTGCAGGATAAACCATTTTGCCTGGCTGTACTTTTTTTGCGAACGGTATATCTTCGACAGGTAATTAAAACAATTTCTCAGCCCTGTAGTATCGTTATATTTCGAGTACAGGTGTAAGGCCAGGTAGGTATAATTAAGCGCCCGGTTTTGATCATCAAGTTTGGTTTTTTTATCACCAATACTATCATTTTTTAAATATTGCACAGCCATTTGCAGGTAAAGGGCTGATTTAAGCGAATCATTGGTGATCAATTTTAATTGCTGCTGAAGGGTATCGATATTGGCAGTAACAGTTGATTGCTGCCCTGAACTATCGGGATGGGTTACAAACGCAAATGAACGTGTTCCGAATAATGCAATCAGGATAAGTACAGTCAGTTTCTTCATAAATAGCAGCCATAAGCTGTTAACAAATATTCAAATAGTATGCCCCGTTTGTTAATATGCTGTTTAATACAGTGTTTACCCGTAAATGGGGCTGAAATTTAAAAAGAATTAAATTAATGAAGAAAGAAATAGTATACAAAACAGTACAATTACGCTGTTATTTTTTAATAAGCTTTTAATAATCTGGTTTTAGAAATAGCAACATCACCACCTGAAATTTATACTTTCTCAAGTCCCGGCGGGACTTTTGGTTGGTAGAATGCACAAGGGTACACGAGACGTTCCGTACGGAACGTTTGGTGATTTAGAAATCGGCATTCTACCAACGAAATGTACCTATGGTATATCAGTACAGCGCAAACAGATGGAATTTTAAAAAGCGATTTCCCTGGTTATTTAATAAGCTTTTCGTATTTATCTAAAAAACCCTTTAGAAATGGCACCCGGGTGAAAAGGAAATTATACAAATTAATGCCAATTGCGGCGCAAACTATACCGGCCAGTACATCTAAAATATAATGATGACTGGTATAAATAGCCGTTAGCCATATACCTATCATTACCGTTAATAAAACGATATTGATAAAGCCTAAACGATTTTTAAACCCGTAATAAATAACAATAACCGGGTAAGCAGAGTGCAGCGATGGCATTGCTGCGAAAACATTTGACCCTTTTTCATAAATAGATTGAAAAATATGGACGTTAAAATAATGGTCGAACCGTGACAGGCCTCCGGTATTGCCGGGTGTGGCCGCATGAAAAATAAAACCATGTTCCTGTACATACCAGGGCGGTGCGGCAGGGTAGGCGTAATACACAATAAAGCCCAGCAGGTTAACCACTAAAAAGGTTAAAGCGAAAGAAAGAAACTCGCGCCTGTTCCTAAAAAACAAAAGCGTGGCAAAACTAAGCGGTACAGGTATCCAGCATATATAAAACAGGCCCGAAATAATATCTAAAAGTGTGGTTGCTTTAATGTTCCAATACTCATTTGGTGTTAATAGCCGGCCATTATAATTTATCCCGAACAAGTGTTTTTCGTAATTATACAAGTCGGCAATATGTACCTGGCTAACCGTATAATTCGGAAAAGCCTTCATATAATCGAATATGATCCAATAAACAATAAAAACAGAAAAACCTACTATAAATTTCCGGCTGATGACAGAGACATAGAACATGATGTTAAAAATAACCAGTAACACTACCTGGTCTGCCTTAAAGCCGATCACCCATGACGAAAGCAGTAAATAAGCTATGGAAAGGAGCGAAACAGTTAGTATAGATCTGGCGTTTACTACAGGGCCCTGGTTAACAACACCATTCATTCTATTTTTTTGTAAAATCTGAGCGGAAAATCTTGTCCCAAAACGGAGAGCTTACACCATATCCCCTGGCAGGGTCCTGGTAATGATGCAGCATGTGGTGCTGTTTTATTTTTTTCCAGATACTGCCTTTAAAGTTGAAATGGTGAATGGCATAGTGTGTTTCATCATAAAACAGGTAGCCTAACAAGAAAGCCGGAAAAAAGCCATATATATAATTTACAGGTAAAATAGCATTAAATAAAAAATAGAAAGCGGTAGCCAGGGGGATGCTTACCGATGGGGGTAATACCAAACGTTTGGTATCGCTTGGGTAATCATGATGAACGCCATGAAAAATAAAATGCAGCCTTAATGCCCATGGCTTATCAGGCGGCATATAATGAAATAAAAAGCGGTGCATAACATATTCAACCAGTGTCCATATAAACAGGCCCAATGCAAACATTTCAAAAAAGATAGTCAGGCCTATGTTTTTTTCAAAAGCTTCATAGATAAAATAACCTACAACCGGTACAAAAATAAATACCGGCACCAAAAAATGAACCTTCGATAAAGCTTCTAAAAGATCGCTTTTAAACATCCTTACTGATTCCTGCGAGTTTGATATATAATTCTTTGCCATGGTATATCAGGGTTTAAAACGTTGTATAAGTTCTTTGCCTGTTAATGGGTCGGTACCTTTAAATTCTACATAAACAATATTGGGGAACCAAAATGTACCGCCTTCAATATTAATAAAAATACGGTTCAGCATTATTTGTTTTTGCTCAATAGTTGCGAATATATGATATTTTCCATCGTTTGCCTTCATTAAAAGCAGGGGAAATTTCTTGTAGGATACAAACCTGACATCGTAACGTTCGTTAGCCAGTTTTTTGGTTATTAAACCGTACGCAAATTTACGCTGAATATAATTCAGTTCTTCTTTTTGCCCGCCGGTAGCATATTTTATCCAATATACATTTATAGGGTCATCTTCATCTACCTGGCCATTCCTGGCATTTAACTCATAAATTATAGTGTTGGTATTTGGTGTGCGTTGTATGTAAAACAACCTGTTTGCATTATCAGGAGGTACAGGGTATTTATCTTCTGCTGCTGCAAGCCTTGTTAATTCCGGTTTATAAATCAATTTAGCTGGTGTTTTATTTACGGATAAATAAGAGCAAAAAAACGATGCCAGCAGTATAAAAAGTAATCTCATCTACTATATAATGTTAATTTTTTTGTTGTTTTGAAAAGGTTTTTTTGGCGTCGGTTAACCTTTTAAATGCCGTTATATTTGTTAATACAGCAAGTATGGTAATGGGGATAGTGAATATCGACATCGTTTCAAAAACATGATACTTTATTCCGGGAACATACAATTTATAATTACCCCCAATATATAATGAGGTTAAGCCGCATAGTATGGCGCATAAACCAATAGTTACCACACGTTCAGGCCGCTGCATTAAACCGCCCTTGCATTCAATACCCAAACTTTCGGCACGGGCCCTCACATAGCTAACCATCATTGAACCTATCAGGGCTGTAAAAGCAAAAATGGAGCTTAAAAAATAATGATGCGCCACCAGGTAATAGCATATACCAAAAAACATGATCAGTTCGCTGTACCTGTCTAATACCGAATCATATAATGCGCCAAATGTTGATTTCATATTTCCCAGTCTGGCTACCTGCCCGTCAAGCATATCAAATAAACCCGCAAATAAAATTAAGCCGCCGGCCCATCCTATATAGGTAAGGTCGCCGCGGTTACCCGCCTCGCCGCCTATAATAAATATTACAGCCACGCCAATATTTAATACAAAGCCGATAGTGGTAACAATATTAGGCGTAAGGCCCAGTTTTATAAAAATTTTTACAACAGGCTCAATAACCTTATAAATACCTGATTGCAGGTTTGTACGTATTGATACTTGTTCTCCCATTTATCTGTAAACAGTTTTAACTGTTGTTAAAAATCAAACTTTACCCTTGCGCGAATGCCATATTTTGAAACATCCGGATGATCTAAGTAACTAAACCGCCTTACCAGGTCAACACGCATAAATTTAAAAATATTTTCTATACCAACGCTGCCTTCAATATAAGGGGTGCTTCCTAAAGGATAGGTAATATGCTCGCCGGTACTTGTAACAGGGAATTGATATAATGATGGATGTAATGCCGGGTTATTTTCATCACTAACCGCTCCCCAAATAGCTTTAAACGAGGCTACTTCGCGCAATTTTAGTTTTTTAAACAGGGGCACCCTATTAAAAAAGTATCCCATGAAATGCTGATCGATATTTATGCTTGCATAACGGTCGCCTACAAACTCTAAAAAGTTCATTAAGTTGTACGAATACAGGTCGTATGCATAAGTTTGGTTGGCACGAACTATGGTTAGCAGTGGATAGGGCACTTGTCCAAATATCTTTCCGCCTTCCACAAACATATCTGAATAACCCAATTGCGACAAATAAACCCTTTTATCAATACGGGCATGCAAACTTTGATAGTTATATTCTCCGCCAAATACATTTTTTAAACCAATAGCATAATCTATATTAAATACCGGGTACGCGCTATGAATAGGTATACGGTAAATTTTACCCTGGTAAAACCCTTCATTAGGTGCATAACGCAAATTTAAGGAAGCTTCTGATGTAGTAAGGCTGTTTATTATACCGGTGTTGTTTATAAAATATAATGATCCTGCCGGCGATTGGGTCAGTTTTTTGAAAGTAAGGCTATAGGAGAAATGATTTTCAAATTCATGAACATAATCAAGCCGGTAATTATCATTATACAGGTATTTATCATTTTCGCCCCGTTTAAATGATAGTAAAAAGTTGTCCTGCTGAACAAACTGTAAACTGGCGCCCGGTATTTTGGTATCGCGCTGAATGCTTGCCCTCAAATAGTTTTGGGGAAACTTATAGATAGATTTATCGTTAAGTGAATAGGTACCGCTCAAAAAGTATTTCCAACGATCATCTTTAACACCATAAGCGAGGTAAGTTTCAAAATAGTAACGTTTACTTAATTCAGGCGTTGTGCGGCCGCCAACACGAAGTTTCAACCCTTCAATAGGGTTAAAGCTATAAAATGTATTTGCCGGGCCAACCTCAAACTTATCAAATGATTTATAACCGGCCAGTAATAGTGTAGCTATATCAAGTGTGCGCCTGAAAGAAGCCATATTTCGCAAACTGTCGACATTTTTATAAACCTTCGACTCAGCCCGGCTTAACGTATCTAAACGGTTTTGCGCCCAAAACTGTTCTCCCCTGTGTTTTGCTTCATCCGAAACAATAAGGTCGCCCGGGGCGGTCTCATAGGTGGTATCAGGGCGCGGCTTGTTTACCGCATAATCGCCATACGCAAGGGTTCTTATGCCAAATAGGCCGCCCGCATTCTTTTTACTTGTGCCAAAGTCGGCCAGTGTTGTGCTTTTACTTAAATGATAACGCCCATCCGGATTTTGCTCAAAATCCAGGTTAACATTCATTGTTTTTACAAAATTAAGATTGATATTTTTATTAATACCCATGCGGGCATTCTGTACGGCATAATTACTATCAAGCGTAATGTATATTTTGCCTTCAAAAAGCATATCCTGGGTGTTACGCGGGGTAAAACTCAACTCTATAAGTTTGTTTTTATTTTCAAGCGTTATCGTATCCGTGATAAAATATTTATAAACATTGGGGCCGCTGTTAGCAATGGGGCTTAAAAAATTATTAGAAACAAGGCTGATATTATTTTCATAAATATCAACTTTTCCATACATATATTTAAAAAATTGGGTTAGCCCTTCATTATCAATAGAGCCGCCGAAATCTACACCCTTTTGGGCCTGTATTATTGTTCGTTCTTTTTCGGGGGTTTTTCGATAATAATATTGCGACATTTTTTCGTTCAGGTAGATAGGCAATAATGATTTGCCGGGCACGATGGTACTGTCGCGGTTATCCAACACGAATTTATATTTACGGAAAAACTTTTTTTCGGCTACTTTGGAAGATAAATTGGCTATAGAGAATTGCATTTTATCATATTCTTTATACTCCACGTAAGCGTAGCTCTCCGGGCGGTTACGTTCCCTATGGGCAATAACCTGGCGTATCAATTCAACGGCAGGGTTATCTTTATTTCGGTATCTTGGTTTTTTACCTGCTTTGATGTCCACCTCGCTAAGTTCTTCGGCTAAGGGCATTAAACTAATGTTAATAACCTGGGTTTGCCCTGGTTTAATGGTAATAACAGCATCCCTGTAACCTAAAAAACTTGCTTTTATCTGGCTGTACGGCTTGTCTGAACTGATGCCATATTTACCATCATTATTAGTAGGTGAGGCTATGGTGCTCCCTGCAAAACCCACCGTTACAAAAGGTATCGCTTCTTTGGTACTTCCGTCTGTTACGGTACCTGTAACGCGTGTTGTCTGCGCGAATAACGCCGGGGTGTAAAAAAATAAGAAAGCTAAAAATGGAAGCTTCCGGAAAAGGTTTTTAAAATTCATGCACTTATCTAATACAAACTTTGTGATGATACCGTCGCTTCAATATACGCTTAATCTATTTTTAAAGTTTTTTTAAGAATAGTTAGGGGCAATTACAATGCCGCTATCATCAAACAAACAGGTTTGTTACAGGCGGCAAAGTTACAGAAATGCAATAGACTTCTGTGGTCAAAAAGTCAAATACTATAGCGTATTAAAAAAAATTTACAGGTTTTACTAAATTTTGACATTTAACAAATTAAACCCCACAAACACCTGGACTATCAGGTTAGTATATATACCCGCTAATATATCATCCATCATTACGCCCCATCCACCGGGAAGGCTTTCTAACCTTCGTATAAATAGCGGCTTTACAATATCAAAGAACCTGAATAATATAAAGGCCGTTAGCATATATGGCCAGGCCACCGGCACAAAAAGCAGGCTAATAAACATACCGGCCACCTCGTCAATCACCACACGGTTATGGTCTTTCCCCCAAATTGGCTCCACCTTATTGCCGCTCCATATACCCAGCGCAATCACTGCAATAGTAATAAATACGAAATAAAGCGGCTCATGGTTGTTATGCGAAAACAAATACCAGATTATGCAAGCAAAAAAAGCAGCCACCGTTCCTGCACCTTTACCAAAGTAACCGATGCCAAAAACCGTAGCGGCCAATTTGTGAAACAACATTATTTTGCTTCAGCTAATTCTTCGTAATAATCGAGGCCCAGGTGGGTTATCAGGTCTTCGCCCATTAAATGGCGCAGGGTGTTTTCTAATTTAATAAGCTGCTTAAATATATCATTTTCTGCAGGTAACCCCGGTGCGGTTTGTGGCGATTTTAAATAAAAAGATAACCATTCCTGTATACCGCTCATATTGGCCCTTTTTGCCATATCACTAAATAAGGCCAGGTCGAGCGCTATAGGGGCTGCTAAAATAGAATCGCGGCATAAAAAGTTGATCTTGATCTGCATTTTATAGCCTAACCAGCCAAAAATGTCAATATTATCCCAGCTCTCTTTATTGTCGCCATGCGGAGGATAGTAGTTGATGCGTATTTTGTGGTAGATGTTTCCATATAACTCCGGGTTATCTTCCGGCTTAAAAATATCTTCCAGCACACCCAGTTTAGAAACCTCTTTGGTTTTAAAATTATCCGGATCGTCTAATACCAAGCCATCGCGGTTGCCTAAAATATTATCAGAGAACCAGCCGTTAACGCCTAAGGCACGTGCAGCCAGGCCGGGGGCCAGGATAGTTTTCATTAAAGTTTGCCCTGTTTTAAAGTCTTTACCGGCAATAGGTGTTTGTGTTAATTTGGCCAAATCTGTCATCGCCGGAATATCAACAGTTAAGTTTGGTGCGCCATTGGCAAAGGGTATACCTTGTATTAAAGCGGCATACGCGTATATCATACTTGGCGATATAAGCTTGTTATCTTCTCTTAAACCCTGTTCAAATTTCTCCAGCGTGCTATGAACTTCAGAAGGCTCGTAGTATATCTCGGTTGATCCGCACCATACTAAAACTATCCTGTCGCAATTATTTTTGGCTTTAAAATTTTTAATATCTTCAATTACAGCCTGGGCCAACTCATAGCGTGTGCCGGTTTTAACGTGTGTACCGGTTAAGTTTTTAGCATAATTTTTATCAAACGCGGCCTTCATGGGCACCACCGCTTCCAGCTCTTTTTTTAAGGAAAACAATAAGTCCTTATCCAATACTTTAGCCTTCGAAGCGGCCTCGTAAACATTATCTCCAAACACATCCCATCCGCCAAAAACAATATCGTTCAGGTTGGCCAATGGCACAAAATCTTTAATTTTGGGGCGGCGGTTCTCTGTTCTTTTACCCAAACGTATAGTTCCCATTTGTGTGACCGAGCCAAATGGTTGTGATAAGCCCTTTCTTACTGCCTCAACCCCGGCAATTAAAGTAGTTGCTACAGCACCCAATCCTGGTATTAGAATACCCAATTTCCCTTCGGCTGGTTCTATGTTAGTCTTCATTTTGTAAATTTATAATTATTATATGTATTCTATAACCATTCATTTTCTTTATACCATTTAAGCGTTTCGCATAAACCGTCATGCAGGTTATATTGCGGATAAAACCCCAAACCCTGTTTAGCCGGTTCAATACTGCATGACCAGTTCACAGCGGTAAGTTCGGTCAATTTTTCAAGATTTAAAATAGGGGCCCTGTTAGTCAAAGAACCCGCTTTTTCTGATGCTATGGCTATTAATTTTACAAAATTTACAGGAAGATGAAATTTAACGGTTTTTACGCCCAATATATTTTTAGCCGTATGGCCCAATTCATACCGGTCGTAAAAACTATCATCACTTAAGTTATAGGTTTGGGCATCGCCATTGTATAGCGCCCTTATGCTTGCTTTTGCCAGGTCGGCAACATATATAAAGCTTAATTTTTGCTGCCTGCGGCCAATATAAGGTTCAATACGATTAGTTAATTGTTTAAAGAAAATAAAAATGCCCGTATCGCGCGGGCCGTAAATGGCGGTTGGCCTTAAAATAGTATAATTTAAATTTGCTATGGCCTTTAGTTTCGTTTCTGCTAATAATTTGCTTTTTCCGTATGCGGTAATCGGGTAGGGGGAGGTTTCTTCGGTAAGTATACCCGTTAATGTATCAAGGGGGCCAATGGCCGCCAGGCTGCTTATTAAAACAAACTTTTTAAAATTACTGCCCGATGCCTGCGCCGCCAATGCCAGGTTTGAGGTATATTCTGCATTTACACGGTCATATTCATTTGCAGATATGGCCCGGGTTATACCGGCAGCATGAATAATATAATCGTACTGTTTCTCTTCCAGTTCTTTTTTTAATGATGGCAGGTCATTAAAGTCGGGGTAAGTATATTTAATATCAAGTCCTTTTAAATGAGCTGTATGGCTGCTTTTTCTTATTCCCGCAAATACCTCCAGGTTATTTTGTAATGCCTCAATGATCAGATGATATCCAACAAATCCACTCGCGCCGGTTATTAAAACCTTTTCTTTCATATCACTTTTTCATATATCCGGAAGGTCTTATAAGGGTCGCCTTTTATGGCCATTATGGCCTTGTTTATCATGTCGTTATTTTCCAGCGTCCAGCCTGCATCAGCGGTAGTATAGCCTTTTCGCTTATATTCTTTTATTATGGTGCCGTACAAACAGGCTTCAATGCCCAATTTACGGTAACCTTCAATTACGCCAAGCGCGTATATCCGTATCCCGGTTATTTTGCTTTTATTAAATAATAGTTTGAATATTCCTGTAGGTAACAAGCGGCCCCGCTTTATGGTTTTAAATATTTCGTTATAATCAGGCAATGCTATACCGAAGCCTACTATTTTACCTTCCTGTTCGGCTATCAGGCAAAAATCGGGGTCGAGTATTAATTTCAGGTCTTTGGCCAAATAATCAAACTCTTCGTCACTTAGCGGAACAAAACCGGTGTTTTTATCCCAGGCGTTGTTATAAACTTCGCGAAGGTTGATGGTTTCCTGCCTGAAGTTTTTCAAATTTACTTTACGGATGATGATATTGCTCCTTTTTAAACGTTCCTGCAAGGCATCTAATAACCTTACTGATTTATCGTCATAAGCCTGTCCTTTCCAGTTCCATGCTATCAGGTCTATTTGTTTGGTAAAACCAAAATTCTCTATCAGATCAGCGTAATACGGCGCATTATAGGTGAACATTAAAACAGGGGGACTATAAAAACCTTTGATAAGCAGCCCGCAAGCTTCATTAGTTGAGAAATTCACAGGCCCTATAAATTTTTCGGATACCCCTTTGTTTTTCAACCATTTCGAGGCTTCATTAAAAAGCAGGTTGGCAGTTTCCGGGTCGTTTATACAATCAAAAAAACCAAAAAAACCATCGTTAACATGATTGTATTCGTTATGACTATTATTTAATATAGCAGCTATGCGGCCAACTATTTGGTTGCCATCATACGCTAAAAAGCACTGTAATTGGTTATGTTTATGGAAAGGGTGTTTGGTTAACAGGTCCCGTTGGGCTATAAATAGTTCGGGAACATAGTTGGGATCATCTTGGTACAGGTCGTGCGGAAAATCAATAAATGCTGTAAGTTCTTTGGTTGAATTTACGGGTATTATTTTTTTCATCCGGCTGACAGGGGTTTTATTGGCGGTATATAAAAAATGCGGCTATTTTTATAACAGCCGCATTTTTTTATTGGTTGTATTATATTCTTTCTTTTACGCCCATTATTACGCCCACATCTTTAAAAGCTTTGGTAATTTTTTCAACAGCTTCGTCTATCTGTGCAAAAGTATGGGTGGCCATTAATGAAAAACGCAGTAATGATGAATCAGACGGAACAGCAGGTGAAACAACCGGATTAACAAATACACCCGACGATTGCAGGTGTTTGGTAACCAGGAAGGTCTTATCATTATCCCTCACATATATAGGCAGGATAGGGCTTTCTGTAGGGCCGAGATCGAAACCCTCATCCAGTAAAAGCTTCATCGCGTAATTGGTATTGTCCCAAAGTTTTTGAATACGTTCGGGTTCCGATTCTATAATATCCAATGCGGCAATTACACTCGCCACAGAACCCGGCGTCATGCTCGCGCTAAACATTAATGAACGTGCGCGGTGTTTCATATAATCAATGGTATCAGCGTCGCTGGCAATGAACCCGCCCAATGATGCTAACGACTTGCTGAATGTGCCCATTATCAGGTCAACTTCATCAGTCAAATTAAAATGCGATGCTGTACCGGCGCCTTTATAACCAATAACGCCCAAACTATGCGCGTCATCAACCATAATATTTGCGCCATACTGATCGGCTATTTCAACAATTTCAGGCAGCTTAACTATATCGCCTTCCATACTGAATATACCGTCAACAGCTATTACCTTAACCGCCTCTTCGGGCAGTATGCTTAGTTTTCGCTGCAGGTCGTCCATATCATTATGGGTGTACTTGATAACTTTTGAAAATGACAACCGGCTGCCGTCAATTAACGAGGCATGGTCATATTCATCCAATATCAAATAATCATTACGGCCGGTAATGCAAGATAAAACACCGAGGTTTACCTGGAACCCTGTACTAAATAACACAGCGGCTTCCTTGCCCACATAAGTAGCTAACCTTTTTTCTAATTCTATATGAATATCAAGCGTACCATTTAAAAACCTCGACCCCGCGCATCCTGTACCATATTTATCAATTGCTTTTTTTGATGCTTCTTTGATCTTCGGGTGATTGGTGAGCCCCAGATAGGAATTTGAACCAAACATTAATACGCGCCTGCCATCTATAATAACTTCGGTGTCTTGTCCGGATTCAATAGGCCTAAAATAAGGATACAATCCCTTCTCCCTGATCATTGCTGCATCCTGGAATTGAGCAATCTTCTCATGTAGTCTTTTAACCATGTATTAACCCTGCTTAATTTTTTTGTAAAAATACCATGAATATGCTTATAACCTATATCTGGTATGTAATTTTTTTAAACATTATCCTTTTTCAAAAAAGTCAATGATCTTCTCACTCGGCAAATTAATTAATTTTTTTGTTTATTTCGTGCCTATATTTTTCATTTTTTTCAAAAAACTGCTAAAAACATGGTTATTGATAGGTTTTATGTAGTATTTAGGTAAAAATGTTGTGCCACATATTTAATTAATTATAAATACCCCATATTCGCATTCTCAACTAATTTAAACTAAAAAAGCCAGGAAAACTGATTGCCTGCCATTTTTGTTTACCAGATCTGACGATCGCTCCACCCTATGAAAAAATTGCATTTATTGTTGATAATTAATTTAACATTAATTTTACCTGTTGTTGTTTTTGCCCAAAACCGCACCGATACCATACCTAACGTTATTACCTTACGGCAAAGTATATTGTTTGCATTACGTAACCAACCGGCAGTAAAACAAGCGGCAATTGACCAGGCGATCAATGAAAGGGATATAAAGATAGGATTGTCGGCATGGCTTCCGCAGGTAAGTTCATCAGGCTTATACGATCATTATTTTAAAGGCAGCCCGGTTGCTTCTACAACGCCGGGTGTAGTATCAAGTATTGATGAATATTCAAGCTTAGGTTTGCAGGCCAGCCAGGTTATATACAATAGCGACGTATTGCTGGCATCAAAAACCGCTAATTACTCCCGTTTATATTATAAGCAAAATACTTTAAGCAGCCAGATCAATGTAGTATCAGATGTTAGTAAGGCTTTTTTTGATGTATTGTTATCGCAAAAACAACTGGCTATTATTAATGACGATATTGTAAGGCTGCAAAGAAGTTTAAAAGATGCCTATAACCGGTACCAGGCGGGCGTAGTTGATAAAATAGATTACAAACAGGCAACCATAGCTTTGAATAATGAATTGGCAACACATAAACAAACTGCCGAAGCCATTAACAGCAAATTCGCCTACCTTAAACAAATAATGGGTTTGGACCCGGCGGCTAAAGTAACCTTATCATATGATTCAACAACCTACGAAAAAGAGGCCTATATTGATACCAACCAAACATTAAATGTAAATAACCGTGTTGAATATCAATTATTACAAACCGAAAAAAGTTTGAAGGGCCTGGATATAAATTATTACAAGTGGGGCTTTTTACCGTCGGTATCAGCTACCGGAAATTATAATTTATCTTATTTGAGCAGCAGGTTCCCTGATCTGTACAGCAGGTCTTATCCGCTTGCTTACGCTGGCCTGTCGTTAACCCTGCCCATATTCCAGGGAAACAAACGCCTGCAAAATTTAAGCAAGGCAAAATTACAGGTTGAACGCTCAGACCTGGATATTGTGAACTCGAAAAACACCATCAACACCGAATATATCCAGGCATTGGCAAGCTATAAAAGCAACTATACCAATTGGCAACTGCTAAAACAGAACACCGACCTGGCAAAAGATGTATATAATGTAGTGAGTTTGCAATACAGGGAAGGCGTAAAGACCTATTTGGATGTTATTGTAGCGCAGTCAGATCTCCGGTCTTCTGAACTTAATTATTATAACGCTCTTTTTCAGTTATTATCAAGCAAAATAGACCTGGAAAAGGCATTAGGTACGCTCGGTATTGAACAATAATATTATTATAAATAAGTGAAGTAAAAATAAACAAGCAACAATAACATCCCCGATGAAAAAAAAGTATATATTTTGGTTAATCCCGGCTGCATTATTGGTATGGGCGTCATGTAAAGATAACAAGGCGGCATCAAAAGAGGCTGCCCCGCCGCCAACCCCTGTAAGTGTTGCCGAAGCCAAAAGGGCCGAAACCATTTATTATGATCAATACCAGGCAACGGTAGTATCATTAAATACCGTAGAGCTTCGCAGTGAAGTAACGGGTTTTATAACCGGGATATATTTTAAGGAGGGTGAAGTAGTGCCCAAAGGAAAAAAGTTATATGAAATAGATCAACGCAAATACCTGGCGGCTTACAACCAGGCCGAAGCCAATTTATCAGGAGCCAACGCTTTTTTATTGCGGGCGCAGAAAGATGTCGACCGCTATAATATGCTGCTTAAAAATGATGCTATCGCACGCCAAACGGTCGACCAGGCCGTTGCTACTTACCAATCGAGCAAAAGCCAGGTCGAAATAGCAAAAGCCGCGGTCGAGTCGGCTAAAACTGATCTTTCCTATTCAATAATTACGGCACCGTTTACAGGCCGTATAGGTATTTCGCAGGTAAGGCTTGGCGCGCAGGTAAGCCCCGGGACAACGTTATTAAATACCATATCGAGCGAGAACCCGATAGGGGTTGACGTAGTGATCAACGAACAGGATATTAACCGGTTTTACACCCTGCAAAAAAGAAGCACCGACTCTACCTTTAAATTGCAGTTATCAGACGGGGTTACCACTTATAATAAACCGGGTAAGGTTTTAGCTATTGACAGGGGGGTAAATAATCAAACCGGCACGGTAAAGGTAAGGATACAGTTCACAAATGAGTTAAGTACACTTAAAGATGGAATGAGCTGCGTATTAAAGGTATTGAACAATCAATCGGGCGACCGTGTACAGATCCCATATAAAGCGGTAACAGAGCAAATGGGCGAATTTTTTGTATTTGTATCGCAGGACACCATCGCCAAACAACATAAAGTAAAACTGGGCCCGCGCATGGGCAGCAATGTGGTAATACTTGATGGTATTAATGAGGGCGATAAAGTAGTAACCGATGGTTTTCAGCGCCTGCATGACGGCGGTAAAATTACTTTGGGCAACCCGTCGCAGCAACCGGCAAAATAACCGGGTTTTTATAAAAAGAAACAAGAATGATCGCAGATACCTTTATACGAAGACCAGTTACGGCTATTGTTATATCATTAGTAATAGTTATTGTTGGTATAATAGCCATTACCAGCTTGGCAGTGGGGCAATATCCTGAAATTACACCGCCAACTGTTAATATAACCGGTACTTATACCGGCGCCGATGCGCTAACGGTTGAACAAACCGTTGCCACACCGGTAGAAGCCCAGGTTAACGGAACACCCGGCATGACCTATTTACAAAGCAGCAGCACCAGTAATGGCCAAATGACCATGACGGTTAACTTTGAAGTAGGTACCGATATTAATATTGCCGCCCTTGATGTTCAGAACAGGGTGGGGATTGCTACACCAACTTTGCCGCAGGAAGTTCAGCGGCTGGGTTTAACCGTACGTAAACGTAATCCGAGCATTTTAATGCTGGTTGCCATATACTCGCCTAAGGGTACGCACGACGTAACATTTACTGATAACTACTCTAATATTTTTGTTCGCGACGCATTATTACGGGCTAAGGGTGTAGGCGACGTATTTAGCCGTGCCGATGATTTTAGTATGCGTATATGGCTAAAGCCGGATAAACTGGCCGCACTGGGAATGACGGCAGGGGATGTCACTGCCGCCCTGCAGGAACAGAACGCACAGGTAGCGGCAGGCTCTGTTGGGTCTACACCGCAGGAGAAGGGGCAGTCTTTTGAATATACCGTACTGGTACAGGGAAGATTAACCAAACCGGCTGAATTTGAAAATATTATTGTACGCACTCAGCCGGGTACCGGCGCGGTTGTACATTTAAAAGATGTTGCCCGTGTTGAATTGGGTAAATTCAATTACGCGGGTAATTCATACGTTGATGGTAAACGGGCTTCGTACCTGTTAGTTTACCAGGCGCCCAATAGTAATGCTATTGAAACAGCCCAAAACGTGTACAATACCATGAACGAGCTTAAAAAGGGTTTCCCTGCTGATGTTGATTATGTGGTACCGTTCGAGGCGGTAACCGTAGTAAAGGTATCGGTGCATGAAGTGGTAATAACGCTATTAATTGCATTATTGCTGGTTACGATGGTGGTATACCTGTTTTTGCAGAGCTGGCGCACCACGCTTATACCTGTATTGGCTATACCTGTTTCTATTATAGGTACGTTCATATTCTTTATCCCTCTGCATTTCACCATTAATACCTTAACCTTATTTGGTTTTGTACTGGCCATTGGTATTGTGGTTGATGATGCCATTGTAGTTGTTGAGGCTGTACAGCATTATATGGACGAGAAAGGCATGTCGGCTAAAGATGCCACCACGCATGCCATGCAGGATATATCAGCGCCGGTTATTGCTATTGCGCTCATATTGGCTGCTGTGTTTGTACCGGTTGGTTTTATACCGGGCATTGTGGGCAGGTTGTATCAGCAGTTTGCTATAACCATAGCTATATCGGTATTAATATCGGCGTTCGTGGCCCTTTCATTAACACCCGCGCTTTGTTCAATAATGCTAAAGCCGCGTAAACTGGATGAAGGATCAAAAGGGCTTGATAAATTCTTCTTTAATTTTAACTCCTGGTTTGAGCGGGTTACCGGCAAATATAAAAATGGGGTACACCGGGGTATAAAGAACTCGAAATTCGTTATTATTATATTGGTATGTATAGTAGTTGGAACCATTTTGCTGTTTCAGCATAAACCCAGCGGGTTTATCCCTTTAGAAGACGAGGGTCGTATTTATATTACTTACGATTTGCCCGAAGCATCATCAACAGAACGGACAGTTACCGTTTTGCATCAAATGATGACTGTTTTGGATAGTATTCCCGAAGTGGGCCATTATGCCGCGCTGGGCGGGTTAAACCTGGTGAGTTTTGCTACAAAATCAAACAGCGCCAGCATATTCATGCAGCTTAAACCCTGGGATCAGCGTGAGAAAACATCACCCGAGATCGTTGGATTGCTAAAGCAAAAACTGGCGAGGTTTAAAGAAGCCACCGTGGTTGTAATTCCGCCGCCGGCCATACCCGGCCTGGGCAGCACGGCAGGTTTCTCGTTTATACTGGAAGAAAAACAAGCAGGCGGCGATATAAAGAACTTTGAAACTGTATTAAAGAACTTTCTCGCAGAAATTCAAAAACGGCCCGAAATAGGTAGTGCATTTTCATTTTTTACCGCGCGTACCCCTGCCTACCAGTTAGTTATTGACCGGGAAAAAGCAAAACGGCTTGGTGTGCAGCTTTCTGATATAAATAACGCCCTGCAGGTTTATATGGGCAGCTCATATATCAATGACCTTACTTTATACGGGCGCACATTCCGCGTGGTGGCACAGGCCGATACTAATTACCGTACCAATATTGCCAATATAGGGCAGTATTTTGTGCGCAACCAGGCGGGTACTATGGTGCCGTTAAGTACCTTAACAACCTATAAGGTAACTGAAAACGCCCCTTTAATATCGCATTTTAACTTGTTCAGGGCGACAGAAATTGATGGCAACCCTAAACCGGGCTATAGCAGCGGCGATGCGTTGAACGCGTTGGAAGAAGTAGCCAATAAAACCCTGCCGCAAGGATACGGTTATGAATTTGCTGGCCTTAGCCGCGAAGAAAAATTATCCGGCTCAAAAACAATTTACATTTTTGCCTTATCTATCGGTTTTGTGTTCCTGTTTCTGGCAGCGTTATACGAAAGCTGGTCTGTACCATTCTCTGTGTTATTAGCAGTCCCATTAGGCGCTTTTGGTGCCATTTTGTTTTTAACGTTTAACAAGGGGCTTGATAACAATGTGTACGCGCAGATAGGCCTGATAACCCTCATTGGCCTGGCGGCAAAAAACGCTATCCTGATCGTAGAATTTGCCAAGGATAGGGTAGACCGGGGCATGGAGCTTGAAAAAGCCACCCTCGAAGCGGTAAGGCTTCGTTTAAGGCCCATTATCATGACATCAATGGCGTTTATATTGGGTGTATTGCCGCTTGTTTTTGCATCAGGGGCGGGGGCCATTGCGCGTAAAACAATAGGGTGGACCGTATTTGGCGGGATGCTTGCGGCCACATCGCTTGCCATATTCATTGTGCCGGTATTGTTCTTCCTGATAACCCGTTTTGCTTACGGTAAAAGTAAACTGGCCGAATTGGAAAAAAACTATAAACCCGATCCGGATCATGACGCGCAGGTATAAAAGAAATAAAAACTGCTTTTTAAGCGTCATTTGAGTTATCAATGGCGCTTTTTTATTGTTAAACCCCTTAAAAGGTAAAAAAATGCCTATTAAAAGAGGCAAAAATGACCTTATTAAACTGCAAAAATTTCAGAAAATGACAGGCTCTACAGTGTAAAAGATATATCTTCTACAAGCTGATTATCAGAAGATAAGCTATTCACAATTGTTAATAACCGGCTAATAGCCAGTCAATTCCTGAAACTGTTGTGAATGTCATAAAAAATGCAAATTTGGCATACTGGCAAAGTATTTGTTAGCGTGGTGTTAATAAATATCTATAATACTTATCTATTTACTAAAAAAAACACAACAATGAGAAAGTTAACAAAATTAGCAGCTGCAGCTTTAACCGGCGCGGCACTATTGATTGGAAGCAATGTAAAAGCACAAGCGGTAAAAACAACGACCCCGGCCAGTTCATGGCGTTTAGGTGTAGGTTTAGAAGCAGGCATCCCAACCGGTTCGGCTCATACAATTTCAAATTTTGAACTGGGCGGCACTGCACGCTTACAGTATGATGCCAGCAGCGACTTTGCATGGACCCTAACCTCTGGTTATTACAGTATGATCGGTAAAGCAGTTCCTAATGTAAGCGGTTCCAATTATGCCAGCTTAGGTATTGTACCGGTAAAATTGGGTATTAAAGCCTTTTTAGGGTCTGATATTTATTTTGGAGCGGAAGCCGGTGCGGGTTTTGAGGCGAATAACGGAAGCAACACTAAGCTGATCCTTTCGCCGGGACTTGGCTGGGCCAGCAAATCAGTGGATATTGGCGCACGTTACGAAAACTTCTCGGGCCAGGGCAACAGCTACGGTTTAATAGGTTTGCGCGTGGCTTATGGATTTGCCCTGTAATTATCTGAATCGCTGATTAAGCAGATTATTTTGAATTTAACAGATTATTTTGATTTATTTCAGCGCATCGCCAAATCAAAATAATCTGTTAAATAATTTTAATCTGCGATTCAGACCAATTTCCCTAAAGCAGCTTTTATTCTCGCCATGGCTTCCACTAATTTTTCTTCGGATGCGGCGTACGACATACGGATCGATTTTTTATCGCCAAACGAATCGCCCCCTACAGTTGAAACGTGGGCTTCTTCGAGCAGGTAAATGCTTAATTCGTCGGCATCATTAATGGTTTTGCCATTATAACTTTTTCCGAAAAATGAAGTTACATCGGGGAAGAAGTAAAATGCCCCATCGGGTAAATTTACTTTAACACCATCTATCTCTTTAAGCAGTTTGTACACAATGTCGCGGCGTTTTTTAAATGCCCGGCGCATCTCAATTACACTATCAAGGTTTCCTTCATAAGCAGCAATACCGGCACGTTGGGTAATTGATGAGGTGCCCGATGTGATCTGCCCCTGCAATTTATCGCAGGCCGCCGCAATTTCTTTGTTAGAAACTGAGTAACCTAAGCGCCAGCCCGTCATGGCAAAAGCTTTCGACCAGCCGTTAATAATAATTACGCGGTCTTTAATGCTATCAAACTGGGCTATCGACTCATGCTTGTCAACAAAATTAATATGCTCATATATCTCGTCAGACAGGATATAGACATTCGGGTGTTTTTCAAATACTTTAACTAATCCCTCCAGCTCACTTTTACTGTAAACACTGCCTGTTGGGTTGCACGGCGACGAGAACATAAACAATTTGGTTTTAGGTGTAATGGCCGCTTCCAATTGTTGGGGGGTTATTTTAAAATCAGCATCAACTGTGGTATCAATAAAAACACTTTTACCTTCCACTAATTTTACAACTTCTGAATAGGATACCCAGTAAGGCGTAGGAATTATAACTTCCTCGCCGGGGTTTACCAAACACATTAAAACATTAGCTATTGATTGTTTGGCACCCGTTGAAACAACTACCTGGCTAAAATCATAATCCAACCCGTTTTCGTTTTTTAATTTAGCAATAACAGCCTTTCGTAGTTCGGGATACCCGGCTACAGGAGTATAATAGGTATAATTATCGTCCATTGCCTTTTTAGCGGCATCCTTAATATGTTTTGGGGTATTAAAATCGGGTTCTCCAAAACTAAGGTTGATCACGTCAACACCTTTGGCCGCCAATTCGCGGCCCATTTTGGCCATTTTAATAGTAGCCGACTCCGACAGGTTGTTTATCCTGTTACTTAATGCACTCATAAATTGTATTTTTGTTCTTTGCGGCAAATATAGAAAATATGCTTAAAGCAAAAGGCAGAAAGCTGAAAGCTATTTTTTAAAATATTATTTTTCTGCATTAAGCTTTAGACTTTAAGCTTTCTGCTTTAATTAGTATAAATTTGACGCATATTTCAAAAGGCTTTGCACGAACAGAGAAAGATTATCCGGATTTCGCTCATAACCGGTATCGTATTGATGCTGGCAAAGTTTGGCGCTTATTTTTTAACCGGTTCAAATTTTGTACTAACGGATGCTGCCGAGAGCATAGCTAACGTGCTGGCCAGCTCATTTGCTTTTTTTAGCATATACCTGTCTTCACAGCCAAGAGACGAAAATCACCCTTATGGTCATGGGAAGGTTGAGTTCTTTTCGGTTTTTATTGAGGGTACGCTTATTTTAGTTGCAGGGATAATCATCATAATTAAATCGGCTTACGGTATATTTTATCCCCATAGCCTGCATAGCCTTTTAACGGGCGCCGTAATAGTAGGAATTACCGGGCTGCTTAACGGCGCTTTAGGTTATTATATGGTAAATAAAGGCAAAACGCTGCCATCAATAACTATTGAGGCCGACGGGCGGCACCTGATTACTGATATGATAACCAGCGCGGGCCTGATTATTGGCTTAGTATTGATAAATTTCACTAAATTATTAGTGCTTGACAGTGTGTTAGCCATACTGGTAGGCTTGTATATTATTGTAACAGGTTATAAATTGGTCCGCAAGTCTGTTGGAGGATTAATGGATGAAACAGATATTAAAGTGGTTACCGATGTTGTAAAAATATTAAATGATAAACGCAGGGAGGAATGGATAGATATACATAATTTCCGCGCTCAAAAATATGGCAACGACCTGCATATTGACTGCCATCTTACCTTACCAAATTATTTTGACCTGAACCGGGTACATGAGGAAGTATCGCTGGTTGATAAAATGATCAATAAGGAGGTTACAAAAACCGAATTGTTTATACATACCGATCCATGCATACCTGCCTGTTGCCACTATTGCGGCATGCCCAATTGCCCCATCAGATCGGCGCCAAAAACAGAGCATATTGAATGGACAATGGACCGCGTTATCCACAATAAAAAACACTTTGAATAATGTATCAGTTTAACGTACGTGTTTACGGCCTGCTTATTAATGAACACATGGAAATATTGGTGAGTGATGAACAGGAACATGGTATGCAGTTCACCAAATTTCCGGGCGGTGGTTTAGAATACGGCGAAGGGTTAACCGATGGCCTGAAACGTGAGTTTATAGAGGAGTGTAATGCTGAAATAGAAATACTCGGCCATTTTTATACCACTGATTTTTTTGTAAAATCGGCTTTTAATGATTCGCAGATAGTGAGTGTATATTATCTGGTTAAAAACACATCGCCATTGGATATAGTTATAAAAACAGTTCCCTTTGATTTTGAGGGTGAAGGCGAAGTGCTGCAGGCTTTTCGCTGGTTAAAACTAAGCGGTTTAAAAGAAGATGATTTTACATTTCCTATAGATCAATATGTGGCAAAACTTTTAATTGGCAGCTTATGAGTTTGGTTGAAAGAGATCTCAAAGTAATATGGCACCCCTACACCCAGATGAAAACCGCGTTGCCGCCGGTGCCTATAGTAAGGGGAGAAGGCGCCTGCCTGTTTGATGAGCATGGGAATAAATATATAGATGCTGTATCATCATGGTGGACCAATATACATGGACATTCACACCCATATATCGCCCAAAAGGTAGCGGAGCAGTTAGTCAGGCTGGAGCATGTTATATTCGCAGGCTTCACGCACCCGGCTGCTATTGAATTGGCTGAACGTTTGCTCAAAATATTACCCGGCAACCAAAAAAAAGCATTTTATTCAGATAACGGCTCAACAGCAGTTGAGGTGGCTATCAAGATGTGTTTACAATACTGGCACAATAAAGGGGAGAAACGCACCAAAATACTGGCTTTTAAAAATGCTTACCACGGCGATACCTTCGGCGCAATGGCAGTAAGTGGCCGCAGCGCTTTTACTGCGGCTTTTGATTCCTTATTGTTTGAAGTAGAATTTATCGACTTACCTAATAAACACAACATACAAAATCTCAAATCTCAAATCTCATCCCGATGGCTATCGGGACTCAAATCTACATTGGCCTGTTTTATTTTCGAGCCATTAGTGCAGGGCGCAGGTGGGATGCTGATGTATGAAGCTGAATATTTGAATGAGTTAATGGCGCATTATCGTAAAGAAGGCGTGTTATTGATTGCCGATGAAATATTTACAGGTTTCGGACGCACGGGCAAGCCCTTTGCCTGCGACCATATTACCGAACAACCTGATATTATGTGCTTTTCAAAAGGCCTTACGGGCGGTACAATGGCGCTGGGATTAACAACCTGCACCCAACAGATATTCGATGCTTTTTTATCGGACGACCGCTTAAAAACGTTATTTCATGGGCACTCCTTCACCGCGAACCCCGTGGCCTGCTCGGCAGCGTTGGCGAGTTTGGACCTGTTTTTGGAGGAGGCAACAGCAATCAATATAAAAAGGATAGCTGATCTGCATGCCGGGTTTGCTTTAAAGATCAAACATCATCCTAAAATAAAAACAGTGCGCCAAACCGGCACCATACTGGCAATGGAATGGGAGACGGGAAGCAATACCTCATATTTTAATTCATTGCGCGACAAGTTGTACCAGTATTTTCTTGATGCCGGTATAATTTTGCGCCCGTTGGGCAATATTATTTACATTTTACCTCCGTATTGCATAACCAGCGATGACTTGAATTACATTTACAGCAAAATTGAGCAGGCGCTTGAAGAAATATAATATGGATCTAAATACAATACTACCCGCCATAATTGCCGACAATGAACTCCATGCCCGCTGGCTCAATACCTTATCGTTAATGGAAAATACGGGCGCACGTAAAATATCAGCAGGCGAAGACCCTGCTACCGTTACTTATATTATATTGAAACATGCCGCCGAAGAGCACCGCCACGCGTTTTATTTGAAAAAGCAAATAGAAAGGGCAGGGGCACATCTTTGTCCAACTTATGCCAATGAGTACCTGGTGGCGCCGCGATACAGCAAATACTACCTGCATATGCTGGATGTGGAAGTGTGCCGTTATTTAAAAAAAGAATTACACCTAACCGGTAAAGAGCTGCGTTTTGCAGCTTACTTACTGGTTACCTATGCCATAGAAGTGCGCGCCGATGAACTTTACCCTATATACCAGGATGCGCTCGACAGGGCCGGCAGCAAAATAAATGTAAAGTCGATAATTTTAGAAGAGGAAGGGCATTTAGAGGAAATGACCCATCAGCTTAAACAATTTTCGCCCCAGTGGCAGCTACACGCCGACAAAGCCGTTGAAATGGAAACCCGTTTGTTTGAGGATTGGGTTAAGGAGTTAGGTAAGGAGGTTAATTAAAAGAAAAATAGATGGGACTGTATAAAAAACCCTAATTACAAAACAGGGCCAAATATTATTGGTGAGCTCCGTGTACTTTGTGCTTCCTTTGCGACCTCTGCGGTTAAATTAACCACAAAGGACACAGAGGTTTACACAAAGGCACTAAGACTTAAATAGTCAAAATAATATTTGTTTAACTTATGTGGGAGTTATTTTTGATACTGGCTCCTTTACACAATCATTTCACCACCACCTGCGCTGTATTCCTGCTAAGCTGCTCTAATAATATAGTTTTGCCCACGGTTAAGTTTTTTAAGGTATCAGCAGCATAATGCTTCGTGGTTATCAGGGTGAGGCCGGTATTGTATTTTACTTTGTAATTTTGGTCAATGCTTGCCAGAAATTTTGTAAACTTCTCTTCTTTATAATCGAAACAAACGCTAAAGCTAAGCGCCGAGGTTTGCATCATATTTATTTTAACGTGGTTTTGCGCAAACCGCCCGAAAATATCGCTTAAATGATCTTCGGATATAAATGAATAATCCCGGGTAGCCAGCGAAAGCAATACCTGGTTTTGTTTAATGATGATAACCGGTTTTTCAAATACATGCGCCGCGCTTTCTTTAATAACCGTACCGGCCTCGTCGGGGTGATAGAAGGGTTTTACAAGTAAAGGTATCTTTGCATTTTGCAGCGGTTTAATAGTTTTTGGATGGATAACCGAGGCGCCATAATAGGTAATTTCAATGGCTTCAGTATAGCTTAGTTCATCAAATTTAACGGTGTCATCAAAAAGTTTTGGGTCGGCGTTTAGTATGCCGGGCACATCTTTCCAGGTGGTAACGGATTCGGCCCCCAGGCAGGCCCCGAATATAGACGCGGTATAATCCGACCCTTCACGGCCCAGCGTAGTAGTAAAATTCTCGGATGTACCACCCAGGAAACCCTGTGTAACCACCAGGCATTTCTCGAGCAGAGCAGGAATATCCTTTTGAATGCTTTCGCAGGTTTTATCCCATTGTACAATACCTTCGCGGTAGGTATTATCTGTATGAATATAGCCGCGCACATCCAGCCATTGGCTTTTTGATCCTTCTTTATTGAGGTAAGCATTAACAATGCGGGTTGATACCAATTCGCCAACCGATACGATCTGGTCGTAAATAAAATCATGATCGGGATGTGGCTCATCCTCGACCATCCAGTCGATTTCTACAAACGTATTGGCAACCTCATTAAACACGGGATGAGTTGGTTCAAATAGTTCGGCCAATATGGTATAATGGTATTGTTTGATGTCTTCGTAGATATTTTGCACATCATCGGTTTGATCGATATATGCCCTGGTCAGTTTTTCGAGCGCGTTGGTGGTTTTACCCATTGCCGAAACTACGATGAGCAATTGCTCACCTTTATATTTACCGACTACCTTACCCAGGTTAACCATACCTTCTGCATCCTTAACCGACGCGCCACCGAATTTAAAAACAAGCATTTATTTAATATTTTAATATCTGATCTTTTGATAAGGAAGCATTTAACCATCCTTCTTCAATACTTGCTCCGTATTTATTATAAAAGCCAATGGCCGGTTCGTTCCAGTCCAACACCTGCCAGGTTATACCGTTATAGCCCTTTTCTTTGGCTTCGGCCAATATCCGTTCAAAAAGCAATTTGCCAATACCTTTTCCGCGCATCGGTTCGGTAACAATAAAATCTTCCAGGTACATGCGGCAGCCTTTCCATGTTGAAAAACGGATATAATACAACGCGAAACCCACTATTAAACCATCAACTTGTGCCACAAAAGCTTTCCATACCGGTTTTTTGCCAAAGCCCGCATCCTCAAATTCCTTTAAAGTAACGGTTACTTCCTGCGGGGCCCTTTCATACAACGCCAACTCGTTCACTAATTCCAGCAAACGCACGCAATCTTCTTTTACAGCTACTCTTAGGTGTACTTGCATTTGGTTATTAGGTTATTTGTTACTTCAAAATTCGATATTGGATATTCGACATTCAAAATCAATCAATTGTTTTTCCAATGTTTAATTACCCTGTCTCCAAAAATGGTACTGCCAACCCGTATCATATTACTCCCTTGTTCAATAGCCAGTTCATAATCAGCCGACATACCCATCGACAGCACATTAAAACTTTCTTCCTTCCTGAAAAAACTTTGTTTTATGCCGTCAAAAAATATTTTCAGTTCATGAAACTCATCTTTTAACTGCTTTTCTTTATCGGTATTGGTGGCAATCCCCATTAAACCCCTTATGCGGATATTTTTTAACGCTGCAAACGCTTCAGACCGTAATAACTCTATCGCTTCGTCAAAATCTAATCCATACTTGGTTTCTTCGTCGGCAATATAGATCTGCAACAGGCAATCAATAACCCGTTTGTTTTTTTCGGCCTGTTTGTTTATTTCCTGTAACAGTTTCAAACTATCAACCGATTGTATGATGCTGATAAATGGGGCAATGTATTTTACCTTATTGCTTTGCAGGTGGCCTATTTGGTGCCATTGTATATCCTTAGGTAATTGTTCATATTTCTCAACC
>Ga0206932_1022_pt3 | contig 30564 bp, 20 predicted proteins | sample Alteio_BWOrgHeat_18_FD_153244 | JGI IMG/M metagenome (GOLD analysis project Ga0206932, IMG submission 153244) | Enriched cells from forest soil in Barre Woods Harvard Forest LTER site, Petersham, Massachusetts, United States -... | ecosystem: Environmental > Terrestrial > Soil > Temperate forest >...
GGCGAGCTGGGGTAACATTCCTTCGATTTTAGTGATCATAGCTTCTATGTTGATGGTCATTGCCCCTGTGATTGTTGATTTTGCTTCATTGTTGTATAACATTGCTTCATTGATTGTTTACATTACTTCATTGTTCATTGATTTTGCTTCATTGTTATATAACAATGCCTTGTGCTCCGTTTGCTATACGTAGTTTGTAAATACGGATTCTTTATTTGCACGATTGTTTTAAAATGCCGGATGCAATCCGGCTAATTCATTTGCCTCCGTAGTCGAAGACATACGGAGAGCAAAGAACATTCTACGCAGAGCTGGTGTTTTTACATCTCTGATTTAAATTGTAATAATAAACCTTTCTGTTATTAATTAATAGATGCAGATCTAAGATTTGTTTACGCTGTGATGTAATTTGCCTTATACTATAAAAGCGGCAAAGGCTTTGGTATAATCTAAACACAAAATGAATTTCAAACAGCTTAAAACAATTACCGGGAAAGCTTTTCGCGGGCTCGCACATAAAAGCCCTTTACGCATGGCGGCTGCCACTGCATTTTTTACAACTTTTGCTTTGCCGGCAATGCTGCTTATTTTAATTGAAATTATCGGCATCTTTTATAATCCGAATACTATTAAACAAAACATTTTTACACAACTGATTGCTGTTATCGGTAAAGAAAGCTCCGTAAAAATTTATAAAATATTAAACCAATTTCAAAACCTTACCCATAATTGGTTTGCGATGATCGCCGGTTTTATTTTTTTGATATTTGTTGTTACAACGTTATTCAATGTTGTAAGCACTTCAATTAATGAATTATGGAATATAGAAGTTGAGTCTAACCCCGGACTTAGATTTTATTTACAATCGCGGTTAAAATCTACTTTAATTATTTGCTTCGCAGGAATTGTTTTAATTGCCCAGTTAATTGCTACTGCACTACAATTGCTGCTGAAAGATTATATACATGAGGCATGGAGTGACTACAATTCATTTTTATTTAAGCTTATCAGCCAGTTGATCTTTGTTATTGTTGCCTCAGGATGGTTCACTATTTTATTCAAATACCTTGCAAACGCACATCCTGACTGGCCTACAGCTTTTACCGGTGGCATATTCACCGGTGTTCTTTTTACTATCGGGAAATTGATGCTGAGTTTGCTGCTAACTTTTAAAATGCTAAATGAAGTGTTTGGAAAAACAGGCGCATTTGTATTGATACTGCTTTTTGTTTTTTATTGCTCTTTCATCTTTTATTATGGCGCTGCATTTACCAAAGCCTGGTCTGATGAAAAAAAGAAAAAAATGAAGTTAGATAAACATGCATTTATATATGAAGTAAAGAAAGTAAGATCATAATTCTTAATACATCAACCTTTGTTTGGCGTAGTTTCTGATTACGCCATTGTGTTTTTAAATCTCTGATTTAAATTATTTACTATCACTTAATATATTTTTGTATGACGCAATAATAATCTTTAGTTGCTTGTGGCTTTAATGCAAATCTGAGATTTGCTTACGCTCTTGCGTAGTCAGAGACTACGCGAAACTGTTAAACATTCTACGCCGGAGAATTGCTGCTTTGCGTAAATAAATTTATTCAGGTATTTCCTTTCCTGCCTTTTTAAATTCTCTTATGATGCGAATAACCACAGGCGTTGTTACCACAATAATGATTGCAGTAATAATATAAGGCAGATATTTTTTTATAACGGGAATGCGGCCAACTAAATAACCAGTAATAACATAAGGCAGAATGTAAAGTACAGAGCCAATGAATACCAGCAGAACAAAACGGTTAAAGCTCATGCGTACCACTCCGGCAACAATAGGGGCAAAGGTTCGGGTAATTGGAAATAATAAACCCGCCGTTAATGCCAAATGACCATGCTTCTGATAAAAAAATTCAGCTGCTTTTAAATATTTCTGCTTAAAGAATCTTGTGTCTTTACGTTTATATAATAATGGCCCGGTTTTTCTCCCGAACCAATAACCTGTAAAACACCCCAAAACAGACGCTGCAATTAATGTGCTGCAAACTGTAACGAGATCATAATGTAAGCTGCTTGTTGCAATCAATACGCCGCCTGTAAACATAAATGCGCCGCTCGGTATAAAAAAACAAAAAAACAATCCTGTTTGGGCGTAAACTGCCAGGAACATAATCAGCAGCCCGCCATATTTAATCATTGCCTCAGGATTAAAAGCTGATAATAAATTTATCCTTACATCAATCCAAAAGTTAATGATACTGTTACATAACATGGCTGCAAAAATGGGTGTATAAAACAGGCATCAAAATTAAACGTACTATTATTTATCAGAAACATTCAATAAATAAAAAACATCTTCATAAAAATGGTTTTTTAAACTGTTGCTGCTTTCGCTCTATGTATTTTCCAACCGCGTCATTGTGTTTTTAAATCAGTACTAAGTGAGGTTTTCGCCACGGCGGACAGGTGCAACTTCGCTTGTTTTATTCTGAAGTTTTGAACTTCATTATTCCATTGTTTAGGTTGAAATAAAAGTTACAAACTTCGAAGAGGGGAAAGCAACTGAAGTGCAATATAAAACAACGCTACTCCATCTAACCTTTATGCAAACCGCTCAACAAAAATTTTATGGAAAATACTCATGCGCAACCTTATCTACGAACTTATTCGTTAATTTAATCATACTGTAACCTACCATTATGTTTAAGAATATGCTTCGCGTTGCATTGCGCAACTTCTTCAGAGATAAATGGTATAGCCTGATAAATATTCTCGGTCTTACCATTGGTATTACTTTTAGCGTGTTCCTTATTTTTTATATAAAAGATGAGCTTAGCTATGATAAGTATAATGAAAAAGCGGATAGAATCTGCCGCATCAATGCTTACGTAAAGGAACCGGAAAAAGATACGATGAAATGGGCTATCACACCATTCCCGATGGCGCCCGCATTGAGCAAAGATTACCCTGAAGTGGAAGAAGCGGTGCGCTTGTGGGATAATGGCAAAACAATGTTTAAAATTGGTGGCCAGCGTTTTTACGAAGAGAAAATATTTTTGGCAGACAGCAATGTATTCAGGGTGTTTACCCATAAGTTTATTGAAGGTAATTCGCAGACGGCACTGGTTGCACCAAACTCAATAGTGCTTACACAATCTCTTGCTATAAAATATTTCGGCAACAGCGGCCCATGTGTTGGTAAAACGCTGGAGAATGCAAGTGGTGATTTATATAAAATAACTGCTGTAATTAAAGATGTGCCAAAGAACTCGCATTTGATTTTCAATGCACTAATTTCAAGAAGTTCACTGCCCGCAGATTTTGCTAACAACTGGGGTGGCTTTGGTTTTTATACTTATGTATTATTGAAGCCAAATGTAAACGTCGCTGCATTTCAAAATAAGCTTGCACCTGTGTATGATAAATATCTTGCAAGCATTTTTGGGCAATTCAATATAAAGATGCGTTTTGGTGTGCAACCCATTACCACCATTCATCTTCACTCTGATATGACCAATGAGCCGGAAGACCTTGGCAGCATGTCTTACATCTATATCTTTTCAGCAGTTGCATTTTTCATGTTGCTGATTGCATGCATCAATTACATGAATCTTACTACTGCAAGGTCTGCAAGAAGAGCAAAAGAAATTGGCATAAGAAAAGTAACCGGCTCGAACAAACGTCAAATCGTGCTGCAATTTCTTATTGAATCAACACTAACAGCATTGTTTGCATTGCTGTTGAGCATTGGGTTTATTGCACTGTTCCTGCCAACATTCAACACGCTTGCAGGAAAGTTCATTTCATTTACTACATTGTTTCAACCCGGTATGCTATTTATTCTGCTGGCTGTTGTTGTTTTTGTCGGCGTTGTTGGAGGAAGTTACCCGGCATTTTATTTGTCGAAATTCAATCCTGTAAATGTATTAAAAGGTAGCCTTTCGAAAGGGTCGAGCAACGTCACACTAAGACGTGCATTGGTTGTGGTACAATTCTCTATTTCAATGATCATGTTGATCTGTACATGGGTTGTTTACGGACAAATGAATTACCTGCGCAATAAAGATCTTGGATTTAACAAAGACCAGATGCTTGCAGTAGCAGCTAATTCTAGCAAAGACCTCAGCAGCAATATTCGTTCTTTCAAAGATGAAGTGCATAATAACCCACATGTGCTTTCTATAAGCACAGCACAGGGTGTGCCGGGTCGTGGTATTCCTTTTAATCTTTTTTCGATCGAAACAAAAAATGGTTTTGTAAATAAAGGTGTGGATGTATATTTTGGTGCAGATGAAGATTTCTTTAAAACACTTGGAATAAAAATAGTAAAAGGAAGAAATTTCTCAGGGCTGCCCGATACATTGCGCAGTGTTATTGTAAATGAAGACATGGCAAAGGAATATGGATGGGGTAACAACGCTATTGGCAAAAAAATAAAATTTGCAGGTGATACCTCTGGCTTTTATCTTGAAGTGATTGGTGTAGTAAGAGACTTCAATCAAAAATCTTTGTACAATCCTATTACTCCATTGATGTTTCTTTACAGACCCACCAATAACGTTATTCAAATAAAACTTGATGCAAAGAATATTGACGCAGGCATTTCCTCAATTGAAAAATCCTGGAATAAATATTTTCCTGATCTGGCATTTGCTTATACCTTCTTAGACCAGGATTTTAATTCGCAATACGCAGCAGATCAGAAACGAGGTAAAATATTTACTGCATTTTCTGTATTGACGATTATCATCACTTGTCTTGGTTTACTTGGCCTCATAGCATTCACAACACAGCAGCGACAAAAAGAAATAAGCATCAGGAAAGTAATGGGTGCAAACGTACCGCAGCTTATTCCGCTTATTACAAGAAACTTTGTGGCGTTGGTAGGTTTATCGTGCCTCATTGCATTTCCGGTTGCATGGTATTTCATGAGCAACTGGTTGAAAATATTTCCATACAATACAGGCTTAAGCACAATGCCATTTCTGCTTTCGGCAATTACGGTGTTGGTCATAACATTGATCACTGTAACATTTCATACATTACGTGCTGCAGTTGCGAGTCCTGTAAAGGCATTAAAGTCAGAATAGCAAATTAATAAGCGAGGTAGTTTTCAACACGCAAGACTATGCAAAAACCCAGCTGAGACAGAAGAGTTTCCGCCACAGCGAACACGTGTAACTTCGCTTGTTTTATTCTGAAGTTTTCAACTTCATTATTCCATTGTTTAGCTTGAAATAAAAGGTACAAACTTTAAGATAGATGCGGCGAAGTTGCAAACTTCGCCGGGATACCCGAACACTTCGCCGGGCTGGGGGTGTGGTATAAATCTGTGGTATTAAAGAAAAATTATAAAGTTTATTCAAATCATGTGTATATTTCATATCTATCGCCGGCTGTATATTTTAAGCCAATGAGAGTGTATAAAATACAAAGTTTGTCTGCAATTCTTAAACTGTAACTGCATGTTGCGCCTGGTACAATGTTTTATGCTGAGTCTTATTTGTTTTTTACAAACAGGGAATTCCGCATTTTCGCAAACAACCTCACTTCCTGTTACGGATTGGACAAAAAGATTGGCTGATCCTTCCGATAAAGAGAACAAATGGTTTCATGAGTTACACCCTATATTAGATAGATTCGACAGCGCCACGGTTTTTAATTTTTTAAGCCAGCTTGGTAATAGCTCTGCAGCAAAGGAAAATTATTTTATTGCCAGATTTAATTGTATTAAGGCAGAAATGCTGTATGCTAAAAATCTACCCGGTTTTCCCAATGCTATTAATTTCAAAAACGAGACAGTAAAAAAGCAAATTATCAATTTACTCGAAGAAGCAAAGCAAAAATCTTATGAGCTCGATGATGATTACCTGGCAGCATTTGTTAGCGGATTTTATGGGAGATACATGTCAGTTTTTGGTGAAACGGATGCCGCTGTTATGTATATGATAAATTGCGCCGAGCTATATGAAAAAGTAAATCTCCCGGCTGAATTTACAATCTATGAAGTGTTAGGAGAAATGCTCTGGAGAGTGAGGGAATATGAAAGGTGTATTAAGTACACCCGCAAAGCAATTGAGCTGCTTCCAACCCTGGATTATAACCACAGGTATATGTATGAATTTTGTAATAATACCATGGCATTGGCATTTCACCGCACGGGACAATACGATTCAGCTTTCTTTTACTATAGGCAAGCATTAAACGCTGCTGAAAAAATTAATGACACCTTATGGAAGGGAATTATTTCCGGCAATATGGCGCAGGTATATTTTGCGCAGGGGAAGTACATAACAGCCTTACCGTTATTCGAACTGGATTATAAAATGAATAATGCAAGAGGATATTATGACAATGCTGCTAACGCAATGCAGTGGATTGCCAGAACTAACCTCGTTTTGGGCAAAACAGATAGCGCTATTAAACAGGTTAGAAAAGCTTTTGCATTATTAAGAACAACACCTTCACGCAATTACCAGCAGAATATTTATTTTACCGCAGCGGAAATTTTTAAAGCACTAAAAAACGATGACAGCAGTTTTTATTACTCCGGTCTGTATAATAAACTGCATGATTCCATTGAAAAAGAAATTTATCAAAGTAGTGTAAGCATCAGCAAATTGCGTTTAGATGATGAAAAGAACAGGTACAATATCCTCAATTTGCAGCGTGAAAAACAGACTCAGTTACAGCAACGTAATTTAATAATTGCAGCAATCATTTTTCTTGCTGCTATTGTTTTGTTAGTGATTAACAGGCAGCGATTAAAATTAAAATACCGGCAAAAATTACTCGAGCAGGATAAACTGCGCATAGAACAGGAAGTGGAATCTGCAAGAACACAATTAGAAATGTTCACGCAGAATATTGTTGAAAAAACAAACCTCATTGAAAAGTTAGAAAAGCAGGTAAGAACCAATGAATACAATGCTGATGAACATCAATTGATAGAAGAACTTTCAAGCCAAACTATTTTAACCGAAGATGACTGGCTTAAATTCAAAACGCTTTTCGAAAAAACATATCCCGGTTTCTTTACGAAATTAAAAGAACGAGCAAACGATATTACGCTTGCAGAACAACGCATGGCAGCACTCACCCGTTTGCATTTAACCACTAAACAAATGGCTGCTATGCTTGGTATATCGCCTAATAGTGTCATCAAAGCGAAACAAAGGCTGCGTCAGCGATTTAATTTTCAAACCGATTTTCATGTAGAAGAATTTCTTTCTAAGCTATAATTTTTTTGCAACTTTTATTTTGAATTGATTCATTTTATAAACATCTCCATTCACTACTCACTTACACTTATAACTCATCACTCATAACTGGGTTTGTCACTTTTTGTCACCGCTTCTGTCACCATTTGTCATTCTGAAAATTTGCTTTTGCTATAGCACCGATACTAATTTGGGCAGATGAAATTGGTTATGCAGTATGCAAAAAAAAACTTATCACTTATCCTCGTCATCCTGCTAACACTGTTTTTGATAGTGCTGGTGATTTGGTTATTCGATAGAAAAGTTGAAAGCATAGAAAAAAGAAAATCTCTTCAAACCATACTAACAAAAACGTCACATTATTAATTTAAAAACCGTAACATGAAAAAATTATCTACTTCCATGTACTGCCAATTGGCATTAATTTTTAAAGCTTTTGCACACAAATACTTACCTATACTTTTTGCTTTAATCTTCTTTTTTGCAGTTTTACCATCTCTTGTTACTGCACAAACCACTTTACCATCGTATGTGGATGTCACTACACCGGGCGTAACAGATTACATTGTGCCTTCTGACGTTGTTAATCTAATTGTTACCGTTGCAGGTGCCCAAGGCGGTAGTTCAACGGGTACTTGTTTATACCAGGGTGGAAAAGGTTGGTATTGGGCATTTCAGTTACCAGTTAGTTATTGTTCACTTACGCGAATCGCTCCCGGAGGCACACTCCGGCTTATTACAGGAGGACAAGGTTGTGGCGTACGTCGTGCACCGGATGTAGGTGCAGCAGGTGGTGGCGGTGGCTCTGCATTGTTATATAAAGCGCCTTCAAGTTCTGATTGGATAATTATAGCAGTAGCGGGTGGCGGCGGCGGTGCATCTTTCCTTTTTAGTTCACTTGATGATCATTGTGCCGGAAGTAATGGAAAGTCCGCAGTTGGGGGTAATAATGGCACTGCTGGTGTACAATGGGACGAGAATAATCCGGGTGGTGCAGGTGGCACAAATGGTAATGGCGGTTATGCACCTGATGCTGATGCTTTTGGAGGCGGCGGAGCGTTTAGTGACGGGGTTACAACTGGCAACCAGGGCTGTACAGGTAAAAAAGGGTATCCCAGTGGTGGGGCACAAGGTAATTGTAATGATCTTTTTACTTATTTTGGGGGCTTTGGTTTTGGCAGTGGCGGGGCAGGAATTACTGGCGGTGGCGGTGGCGGTGGTTATTCCGGCGGTGGTGGTGGTGCTAGTATGGGAGGAGGTGGTGGTGGCAGTTATCTAAAACCTAACTGGTACTCCGGAATTCTCAGCTCTGACTCCGTTAAAACTGGAGATGGAGAAATTACTATTTTATGTGCAACCGGAACTTTAACTCCACCAGTGAGTCTTGCATCATCCGCACTTCCTGCCCGGCAAGTGTTGGGTTGTAGCCTGGCAAATTGTTTTGATTTTGGTTATTCCGTAGCAGAAAAAGGTACAACCTTGCAGGCATTTAATGCTGCTGGTGGTAATATAGTTAGTGGCGGTTGTGGGATTGATACAATTACTTATCATGACTCTGCCGCTAATGAGAACCCCATAAAAACAGTATACAGAACTTATACGGTTACTGATGTAGGTAACAATAAGGCTATAGCTAAACAAACAATCAATATCACAGATCCCGGCATTGCAGCTACGATGTCACCTGCATCACAGGTAGTTTGTGGCAATGTTAAACCGGCAACTATCACAGCCAATGTCACTACACAATTTGGTATTACAATGCAATGGTACCAGGGAGACAATGCCATTTTCTCTGAAGCTACACCAATACCCGGAGCAACCTCGGTTGACTATTCACCACCGGCAACCAGTGTAGCAGGTGTTACTTATTATTTTGCAAAGATGACCGATGGTTGCGGGCTTATAACGGTTAAGAAGGCAACTGTAACAGTAGGGCAGGCAGTAACCTGGTACAAAGATTTAGACAATGATAATTATTACGACTCTTCTTATCATGGTCAGCCTACATGCACAAAACCCGGAGCCGGTTATAAGTTTGAGGGTTTGCTTGGAATAGATTGTAATGACAACGATGCAACAATTACTCCGCAAACAGTTTGGGTATTGGATGCAGATGGAGATGGTTATTATTCAGGAAGCCCTTACACAGGTTGTCTTCCCAATGGTTCAACAGGCTATGTAAAAAAGACAACGCAGCTTGCCGGTGATTGCAATGATAATGATGCGTCTGTTCATCCCGGTGCAACGGAAGTTTTAAACGGCAAAGATGATAACTGTGACGGCAAGATTGATGAAGGATTATGCGATGTAACTTCAAATCTCACCGCGTCTAACATTACATCAAGCAGCGCTACCGTAAGCTGGGACTCAGCACTTAACGGAAGTAAATATAATCTCAGTTATAAAGCTGATAATGCATCAACATGGACAGTTGTAAAAAATATAAAAAAGAGCAGCTATAACTTAACAGGCCTTCCACTTTATTATACTTACAGTTACAAGGTTCAAACTGTATGTCCGTACAATGATAAAAGTGCTTATAGTAAAGTAGCAAAATTCAATACTACTTATGGTGGACCGGTCTATTGTACTACACAAGGAAATACTTACTATGAGTATATCAACAAAGTAGTAGTAGGCAGCGCCATCAACAATACAAGCGGCGACAATAACGGTTATGGAGATTACAACGGCTTAAACGCAACTGTTTCAGCAGGCGGCAGCTATACTATTAAACTTACACCGGGCTATCATTCAGGTATTGACACTGAATATTGGGAAGTATATGTTGATTATAACCAGGATGGCTTGTTTAAAAAACAAGACGGTGAAAGGGTGGTAACCGGTAGAAAATCGGGTACACTTTCTAAAAATTTCACTATTCCTTTCACTGCTAAAAATGGCTTTACGCGCATGCGTATAATGATGCATTTTGACAGTGCACTCAACCAGCCTTGCGGCAACTTCAATAACGGCGAAGCAGAAGATTATACACTTATTATTAACGGAGGTACAGGTGCAATTGCTGCATCAGGAACAGGAACATCAGAAGATACGCATGCTTCAACTATCTCATCTCTTCTTGTTATACCAAATCCTGTTAACTCTTCTTCGGCAACAGCGGTTTTAAATCTGGTCAAAGAAGGCAGTGCAACAGTAAGGATCATTGACCTATATGGTAGAACATTGTATAAAAAAGAGGTCACCAACCTGCACACAGGCAAGAACTCAATAGCTTTAAGCGGGCTGGCAGCTTTATCCAACGGCACTTATTTTATTGAAGCCGAACAAAATGGAATTATGATAGGAAGAGGACAAGTTGTGATCAACAAATAATGCTTTTTGTTTGCAAGAACCCCGAGGTTTTCGAAAACCTCGGGGTTTATTAATGATACTTCACTCTTGTCCCTTTTTTGCCCACCCGTTGTCCCCGATTTGTCTCCGTCAAATTTGCTTCTCAGCGTCTGCGGATACTAATTGGTCGCCGATGGAAATTTTTATTATTCACCATTATGCTTAGAAAAAATATATCGATTATCCTCGTCATCGTGGTAACGATCCTGTTGATAGCAGTGGTGATTTGGATGTTTAATAAAAGAATCGAAAACATACAAAACGGAAAATCATTTCAATCAATGTCAACAGCCCTTCACTTCCTTGCCTTCGTTGGTCTTGTGACCAAACGAATTCGATTATTTAAATGATGATTTCGTTTATTGAATTCCTTGTTGGTGACAACACCAACAAGGGCGGAAAGACCCCGCTACGACGGAAACAAGTAAACACTCACTCGTACTGCTTTTCTCTTATGAACATGCCGTCTTCAGCAAATACGGCCATCATCTTATTTTTATGCGCCTGCCAGTGTGCTATGTATAAGGTCTTTTCTCCTTTATCACTCATTACCCATTTTACTTTGGGAACAGTGGGGTATCTTATATGGAGTGCACTGATAACCGCATCCGGAACTTCATTCGCATTAAGGCGAACGCGATTGTCATTTTTGAAAGCTTCCTCCTGTATGGTATTATGCGTGGGGGCGTTTTCCATTTTCGTGTTTTCGTCATTGATGTTTTCGTTGTTAGTGTCTTCCCTTTGGGTGTTTTCGTTGTTGATGTTTTCGTTGTTAGTGTCTTCCCTTTTGGTGCTTTCGTTGTTGATGTTTTCTTTTTTTACACCGTTTTTTTCTACTCTTTCTGTTGCTGTGCTTCTATCGTATGCACTATCATTTGTTGCAATGTCACTGGCTGTTGCACCCGGTGCAGAACTGCTGTTACATGCTTGTATGAGGCATACAAACATGATACTTGCGTAAACAAACATTTTTTTCATAAACACATTAAGTGTTTAAGCATAACCAATGCCAGTTTATGTTGTAGCAAGGGGAGTTAAAGTACTGTGCTATCCGTAGTCTGCGACTACGGATTTAAATGATTCCTGGCAGATTGCATCTGCAAACTCATAGAAACTTTGCCGAAAAAGCAGCCGAAAGATGTTCAAGCGATAATGCGCCGGTAGTTCCGAAGTAATAATCTTTCGCACTGCTTAAAAGATAATCTTCTGCTTTTTCCACCAAGCCTGCCTTAACGGGATTGTTATGCAGGTAATTCAATTTATCTAAACTAAACGTGGTTGTTTCTAATTGAACAGGATGATTGTCTTGTCGCCAGAATTGATAATCGTTGTTACGACTGTTTTTTTCTCCTGCTTTTTTAAATATCCAAAGCATCCAGTTTTTGCGGCTTTCTTCTTTGCTGTTTTGTATGGCTTCTATAATTGCTTTTGAAGTAAACTTTTTAAAATCGCGCAGTATGTCAGACAGGTTATTAGTTTCTGAACTGATGATTAAATGCACGTGATTACTGATAATGCACCATGCGTGAAGTTTTAAACCTTTATGTTGTATACAATAACGAAGGCTTTCAATGATGATATCAGCATATTCTTTTCGTGTAAAAACATCTACCCATTCTACTACAGCAAATGTTATAAAGTAAATGCCTTGCTGATCTCTTATTTTGTAACCATCTTCTTTCATAAAAGTACTGTGAACAAGTTACAGAACTTTTTTGCTATCCGTAGTTTGTACCTACGGATTTCTTTGATATAAATCTTCTGCTTAAACGCCAGATGCAATCTGGCTATTTCATTTGCCTCCGTAGTCGAAGACATACGGAGAGCGAAGAGCATTCTACGGAGAGCTGGGGGGTTGTTGAAACTCCTTGTTGGTAACAAGAGGCTGACCGAGAACATTTTTGAAAGCGCTGAGAATTGCGTAAATGGCATTTCTTCTCCATCACCTATCCGAGAGCCTCTGAATTCTCGGTCAGCCTCACAACACCAACAAGAGCGGAGTATTTTGCTTAATTTTTTTTATTATCTGCTTCAATCTGCCACCAAACCTTATAAACAATATCTCTTCCTTTTATAAGTACTTCATCTAAATCAGATTGAAAATCAGGAATATTTGGTTGTGTATTACTTTTGATAAAAGCAGAGTATTTGGAATGGCAATTTAATTTTAAAGCACTTAGCTTTTGTAAAAAGTCTACGACTATATTATCAACTTGGCCGTCTGCTTTTATATCAGTTATTAGCAATTTCATTAGCTTTTCGTTTGTTTCAAAAATCTCATAAAAATTATTTACTCTCGTCTTGTCTGGTGAAGAAAGCTGTAATTCTAAATTAAGCAATTCAGCATTGGAAATAAGTATACTCAATGATTTTCTTACATCAGTAATCCAAATTTGTTTGTTTTCGGCATTAAGAGTTCGTCCGTGTTGAAGTGTTGCCTGCGTTGATGTGTTTTCAATTTGTTTATCTAATGTTTTTATTGAAGTGCTTCTCAATAAAAAATTTCCAAATAGAGTAACTATAAGTGAAATTAAACTTAGAATTCCGCTAATAAACCATGGACCATTTGGACTATCCCAAAAATCCTTTTTAGAGTTGTCAAGACTTTGAATTTTTAAAGTATCTAAAGTCAAATTGTAAGAATCCCTTTTTTGTATTATGCTATCTATTTGACAAATTCCATTATATGAAAAAGCAAAAATTAAAATAAATAAAAAAATAAATTTCATTTTCATAAAAGTTACATTATCTGTGTAAGTTAAAATAAACATATTCTCCGACAAAATCCAAGCCTTTGTTGTTCTTGTGACCAACAAATTCGATTGTTTGAACTGATAATGATTTCGTTTATGGAATCCTTGGTGACAACACCAACAAGGGCGGAGAACATTCTATGGCGAGCTGGGGTAACATTCCTTCGATTTTAGTGATCATAGCTTCTATGTTGATGGTCATTGCCCCTGTGATTGTTGATTTTGCTTCATTGTTGTATAACATTGCTTCATTGATTGTTTACATTACTTCATTGATTGTTTACATTGCTCCAATGATTGTAATCAATGCTCCATTGATTGTTGACTTTGTTCCAATGATTGTAATCAATGCTTCATTGATTGTTTACATTGCTTCATTGATTGTTGATTTTTGATTCATTGTTATATAACAATGCCTTGTGCTCCGTTTGCTATCCGAAGTTTGTAACTACGGATTCTTTATTTGCACGATTGTTTTAAAGCGCCAGATGCAATATGGCTATTTCATTTGCCTCCGTAGTCGAAGACATACGGAGAGCGAAGAACATTCTACGGAGAGCTGGGGCCAAACAGTTGCACATTCTACGCCGAGCTGGGTTTTTGTTTTTTCCGTTGAAAGCTATAAAAATAAATATTTTCAGCTTCGATTTTGTCAAAACTGAATTTGTCACACAGTAGTAGAAGTATATCGCTTTTCTTTTTTTTGGTCTTAGTAGAAAGACGATATATTTCTTTCTGAATTTCCTCTATATTTTCTTTATTCTTGATGTTTTCAAAGGGTTTGATTTGCTGAACTTTTTTATTTGCTTTTTTGGTTGGCGATGGACGCTCCCTTGGTGTCATATCGCGAGTGGTTTCATTTAAGTGAATTCGACCCTTGGGATTTATTATTCCTGGCATATAACCTTCGATTTTGGTTTTTATATACGTTCATCCCCCCTTGCTATCCATAGTTTAGAACTATGTTTTTTATTTAAAAGTCGTATACTACGGAGAGCTTGGGACTATGCCCAACATTTGAACGTCATGTTAGGAAAGCATCAATTTTATCATTTATCCAATTTAACGCATAAAGCAATAAGGTTAGATTTTCATCACTTATATCTTTTGCGTGTGCATCAATTCTGTTCTTGTTAATTATTTGCATGTATGCATCGAACAATCCTTTATCTGAAAATATCTTATCAAACTCATTCCAGTTTACATTTATAAACTTTCTTAAATCTTCAAAGTATATTTCTGCGTCATCAGAAAATAACTCGTCAAGGTTTAATGCAGTTAACTTTTCTTTTCGTTTTTCTTGTGAACTTATAATTTTTAAAAATTCATCTTTAGCTTTAAACGGACCGTAACAACTCTTTAAAATTAGTTTTACAACCTTTCTTATGTTAATTTCTATAAGGTTTCTTCTTTCAGTAACCACTTTCCATTTGTCTTCTATCTGATGAATTGATTTTTGAATTTTTGAATGTTCAACAAGATATTTTTTAACCGCACTAATTCTAATATGATACTTCTTTTCAGATTTTTCAATTATGTTATAACCAAGCAGATGTTCTATAATCTTTTCTGAATGTTGAATTTCATTATGGAATTTTTCATATTCATCTAAGGCAAGTAATTCTATTAAGTGGTATTCATTTGGATACCATCTCCTCAAAACATCGATTATTAATTCTATGTAATCTTTTAAATGAATATCAAATTCTTCTCTATTTTCTTGATAATAGTATTTTGAAACTTTGGTTGGACGGTTCTTCGTTATTCCTTGATTGATTTTTGAACAAACTTGACGTATTAAAAAAGGATGTCCGCCAAAATCCTCAGTAAGAAAAGTAAAAATTTCATCCTCAAATTCTAAACCCATATAGTTACCAATAGTGCCCACCATTTCTTTGACGTTATTACTTTTAAAAAACTTTAAGTAAGTTCCTGTTATCATTCTATATATTGGGTTATCAAAAGTTTTTACAGTCGGACTTTCGATTGCTTTTGGATTTACTCCAGCAATTAAATAGGAAAAAAGATAAGGATGCTTTTGATATATTGCTCTAATTGATTGCCAGAAATAAATGAAATCTTCGTCTTTATTCCAATGGTTTGTTGGCGAAATATCAAAAGTGATATTTTCTATTTCGTCTAATATGAAAAGTATTCTTTTATTTGAAATAATATCACTGAGTTTTAAAAGGTCTTCTTGAAAAAATTTAGAACCATCTATTTCATCGTAATTTTTGTTTAAAGTAATTTTTATAGAAATTTCCAAATCACTTTCTATTACTTCAATCAGTGATTGAACTATGAACTCCAAGCACTCAAACCATCTTCTTTTATGGAAGGAAGGCTCTTGACAATCAATAAAAACAGGTATTTCATTTCTTAAGAGTAAGTATCTTCGTAAGGCAAAAAGAACTGAGGTTTTTCCTATCTTTCTTAATCCAAAAAGACCGCAATTTTCACCTGACTTGTATTTATCATAAAAAAATTGAACTACATCATTTCTGCCATAAAAATATGTGTCATTCTGCAGAGGAGATTCAAAGGCAAATAAATCTCTCCCATAAAAGAATTCTTTTAATCTGCTATTAATTATACTTTCTGGATCTGTTTTAAAAAAGTCAATGTATGAAAAAGGAATAATAATTCTGCTTTCTGCATTTTGTTGTGTGTACGACTTTATTTTCTCTTTTAGTTTTTTGTCTAAGCTTATAAATATTACACATAACTTATCCAATCTGTTTTGAAATTCAAATAGTAACTTATCTACGTAGTCAAAAGCTCTGCCATCAAAGTTTTCATGTCGATTAATTAGCACCAGAATCTCATTTTGCAAGCGATATTTCTCTTTCAATTCTTTTGGTGGTTTCAAAAATGCATAACAATAAATTACAGACTTAAAGGTTGCCACCTTTACGAATGTTACTAGAAAGACCCTGCTCAAAGCATATACAATTGTTCTTTCATTATAGCCTACATTAGCCACGTTCAAATCAACGTGTTTCATTAAGCCTTTTTCATCAAGATCTTCATATTTAGATTTCATTATTGCAATTTGTTTTACAATATTACTTATAAACTCGTATGACTTATAGTTGCAATATCAACGAATTATCGTCTAGTTTGAAAAACAGTTTATTCAATAGAAATCTAACAGCTCAATGGCTGCCGGATAGAAGCGAATACCCCGCTGAAGCTTCTGTGCATTGGCTTTGTGGCGGAGTTGCAGCGAATAGCCGGAACTGCAGCTTAATTGAAATACCTACAGTTGATAGCCCCAAATAAAAAATTCGTTTCTTAATTATGAGATTCCCGTTTTCACGGGAATGACGTGCGGTTTGAGGTTTCGTTTTCATAATGTAAATTGATTTGCGCAATGACGTTTATTCTTCTTCATTATCGTTTATTAGTTCATCGTTTATCGTTGGTAATATTTTATTTGCATCTTCATCAGTCATTACCTCCACGCTCTTTAATCTTTTCTGTATCGCTCTTGTTCTTACGCCTACTACATTTTCCAGTTGGTCTAAACCGGTTTGTATGTTTTTGCTTGCCTTATCCAGCAGCCCGCTAAAGTTGCCGAACTCTGTTTTTACGGCGCTGAGCAACTGCCATACTTCGCCGCTGCGCTTTTCTATGGCGAGTGTGCGGAAACCCATTTGTAAACTGTTGAGCAGCGCACTGAGCGTGGTGGGTCCGGTAATGATGATCCTGCATTCGCGTTGTATGCTCTCGAACAGACCGGGTGTGCGCAGCACTTCGGCATACAGGCTTTCGAAGGGCAGAAAGAGTATGGCGAAATCGGTGGTGTTGGGTGCATCAATGTATTTGCCGCAAATGTCTTGTGCGCAGTTGCGTATGCCTTTGGCAAAGCTGCGGCGGTGCTCTTCTATCCCTTCGGGGCTGCCATGGTCGTAGGCATCGGTTAAGAGTTCAAATGCTTCTTTGGGAAACTTGCTGTCGATAGGCAGCCATACCACGCTGTTTTCGTTGCCGGTTCTGCCAGGCAGTTTTACAGCAAACTCCACGAGTGCATTGCTACCTTGTTTGGTCTTTACATTTTTGCTGTATTGCTCGGGTGTGAGTATTTGTTCCAGCAGGCTTTCGAGCTGGTACTCGCCGAGTACACCGCGTGTTTTTACATTGCTGAGTACGCGTTTAAGGTCGCCCACACCGGTGGCTAATGTTTGCATGTCGCCGAGACCTTTGTGCACAGCTTCGAGCCTTTCGCTGACGAGTTTGAAACTTTCGCCGAGGCGTGCTTCGAGCGTTTGCTGCAGTTTTTCATCAACGGTAATGCGCATCTGCTCGAGCTTTTGCTCATTGCTTTGCTGCATTTCTGTTATTTTATTTTCGAGCGTTTGGCGCATGTCGCCCAGCAACGTGGAAGTGTTGGTGTTTTGTTCGCTTTGTTTATTGAGCAGGGCAAAGAAATTGTCTTTTTGTATGCTGTTGAATTCGGCAATGCTTTGCGCAAGGTCTTTCTTGAAAGTATCGAGTGCTTCTTTTATTTCTGTGCGGCTTGCGAGTGCATTGTTGTTATTGCTTTCGCTGAATGCGGTAAGTTTTTTATCTATGGTTTCTGTAAGGTGATTGAGTTTTTCTTCGAAGGATTGGAGTGATGCGGCGAGCTCTTGTCGTGCTCTTAATGCCTGGTTGTTGGTTTCTATCCTGTTTAAAGAAATTTCTTTTTTTACGGATTCTTCGATGCGTTTGGTTTCGGCGGCGATGGTGTTTAGTTTTTCATTTTGTATGGATGCAATAGTGTTGATGGCATCATTTGCAGATGATGTAAATGATTTTATAGTTAGAATGATTAGTAGTACTATGGTTATGGCAAGCAGTATGTAAAGGGTAGTCATAATGTATTGCGACTAAGATAATAAAATATTAATTCTTTTCTTTTGATAATAATACTGCCAGGATTTTATCAACTACTTCGACGTCATTCCCGCGAAGGCGGGAATCTCATAGGATTATGTCTTAGTTTCAAATTAATATTGTCACTTTCTTTTCTTGAAAAAAGAAAGTAACCAAAGAAATTCAAGCACGGATGATATTCAGCACATCCGTGCAGATGCCCTGATTAGACTCTTGTGCTGTTGATTCTTTGGCTAATGAGCCTTGATAAATGTTCAACCAACTTACTTTTTTCTTTAAATGCTTTAATAATTAAACCGTAAAAAATAAAGCAGCAAATAAGAATTATGCATCAGGGCTCAAATGCTGAAGAAACGATACTACAACAGCTTAATCAAGGCGAATGAAGGAAAGTGCTGTATATCTTTCCTTCTTGATTTTTTGCTCCACTTTTGTATCAAGACAAAAGTGGAATAAACAAACTCATGCAGAATGCGCCTCGTGGTTGAATGAATCACACAACACGAATTTCATACGTGATTAATTTGGTTTCAAATAATGTTTGTCACTTTCTTTCTCTTGAAAGAAGAAATGCATCGCATTCATCGAGGCAAATAAAATAAAAAATACACGAGATAAAGTAACCAAAGAAAGTTCAAGCACGGATGATATTCAGCACATCCGTACACACGCCCTGATTAGACTCTTGTGCTGTTGATTCTTTGGCTGATGAGCCTTGATAAAATTACTTCCACCACCAAACTTTTTTTCAAAAACGCTAATAATACACAGCTAAGATATACTGCAACAATTATGAATCAAACATCAATGTTCAAATGCTGAAAAAACGACACTACAAAAGCTCAATCAAGGCGAATGAAGGAAAGTGCTGTATATCTTTCCTTCTTGATTTTTTGCTCCACTTTTGTATCAAGACAAAAGTGGAAATAAATGACTTATTAAATGAATGTTCACTTTCTTTCAATAAAATATATCAACTCTTCTTTTCAATCAACTCCTCAATCACTTTTGGAAAATATTTGTACTCTAATTCATGAATGCGTTTAGCTAACGTTTCGGTAGTATCATTTTCATAAACAGGGCAGCTGGTTTGAAAAATAGTTTTGCCGTTATCATACAACTCATCTACAAAATGTATGGTAATACCGCTTTCTTTTTCTTTGGCTGATAAAACGGCTTCATGTACAAAATTTCCATACATGCCTTTGCCGCCAAACTTTGGCAACAATGCAGGATGAATGTTGATGATGTTATTCCGGTATTCATTTATAATGAGTGAAGGTATCTTCCATAAAAAGCCGGCAAGCACTATAAAATCTATTTGCGCATTTTTTAATTCAGGCACATAAGCATCGCCTTTAAAAAACTTTTCTTTTTGTATGATTAATGCAGGAATATTATTGGCTTCAGCAATTTTTAAAACCCCGGCTCCAGGATTATTAGAAACAATCAATACAACAGTCGCCGTTTGTTTTTCTGAAAAATATTGAATAATGTTAGCTGCATTTGTTCCTGTACCGGAAGCAAAAATGGCTATATTCTTTTTATGTTGTGATGTCATTTACTGTGTGCAAATTAAAATTATAAAAGCGCATAACTTAAGCATTGAAAATTGTTAAAAAAAATTTTTTATGATATGTGTATTGTCAGCATCCTGTCATATTTTTGCCGCTGTCGAAGAATTTCCCAACATCGCAACAACCAGATTTGTGATATGCTCAAATTAAGACGATTCATTCTGTTAAGCACTTCAATTAAATCCACCTTTTTAATAACAGGTTTTTTATTTTCCATTGCATCTTTTGCGCAGGATGGCCATGCTTTATTTACGGCCAATTGTGCATCGTGCCATAAGGTGGATAAAAAGCTTGTCGGCCCGGCATTGGCGGGTGTTGAAAGCCGCTGGCCCAGCAGGGACAAAATTCATGCATGGGTACATAACAGTACTAAAGTTATTCAGAGCAACGATCCATACGCGGTAAGCTTGTTTAATGAAAATAACAAAACACAGATGACCGCTTTTCCGCAGTTATCTGATAAAGATATTGATGCGATTCTTGATTATGTAAAGTCAGAAGCTGGCAAAGCAAGTACAACTGCGTCTGTAGCAGCAGGAGGAACAACAGAAACTTCTGAAGATAACAGCGATAAAACTTTACTCTTTGGTATTCTTACTTTGATTCTTGCTATTGTTGCCTTTACATTATTATATATAAATGCCAATCTTAAAAAGATGGCAGATGATAAAGAAGGTGTTCCGGCGCATGAACCTATCCCCTTCTGGAGAAACAAAAGTTATATCATCATTTTTACGCTGGTATTATTTCTTATAGGCGGATATTTTATTACGGAAGGCGCAGTGGGTTTAGGCCGCCAGCAGAAATATGAACCCAGGCAACCGATCTTCTTTTCACATAAAGTACACCCCGGCATCAACCAGATCAATTGCCAGTATTGCCATATTGGTGTGTACCAAGGCAAGCAGGCAACCATTCCTTCAGTAAATATTTGTATGAACTGCCACATGGCCATTAATGAATATAAAGGAGAGAAACTGGTGAATGCTGATGGCAAAGAAATAAATGGTACTGCAGAAATTCAGAAGCTATACAAATATGCAGGCTTTGAACCCGGTAAACCCTGGGATGCAAGCAAAGCGAAGCCTATTGAATGGGTGCGCATTCATAATTTACCTGATCATGTTTATTTCAATCATGCACAACATGTGAATGCAGGAAGGGTACAATGCCAAACATGCCATGGAGAAGTAACCAGTTACAATGAGATGTTCCAGTTTGCGCCTTTAAGCATGGGCTGGTGTTTAAATTGTCATCGTACTACAAAAGTTCAGTTTGATAACAATGGCTTTTACAGCATGTATGAAAAATATAAGGAAGACATAAAGAACCATAGAATGGATAGTGTGACTGTAAAAGATATTGGCGGTGCTGAATGTCAAAAATGTCATTATTAACTGCCCGCTCCTAAAGGGAGAAGGCTGTTATTGATAAATAATGTGATTAGCTTATAATATTTTTAATTTTCTTAAGGCCCCTTTGGGGTTTGGGATATTATGGAGAAAAAGTACTGGCAAAATTTTGGTGAATTGAATAAGAGTGAAGCTTCAGAAAAAGCTTCAGAAGACGAGTTTCGTGAAGAATTACCATTTGAGCTTTCTGCTAAATTATTTAAAGCACCTGCGCAAAGAAGAGATTTCTTAAAATATCTTGGCTTCAGCACCACTGCTGCTATGCTTGCTGCCAGTTGTGAAATGCCCGTACGCAAAGCCATTCCATTTGCTAACAAGCCTGAAGATATTGTTCCCGGCATTGCTAATTATTATGCTACTACTTATGTTCAGGATGGTGAGGCAATAAGCGTTTTGGCTAAAGTAAGAGACGGGCGTCCTATAAAAATTGAAGGCAATAGTTTATCGCCCATAACCAAAGGCGGAACTTCTGCAAAAGTACAAGCCTCTGTTTTAAGTTTATACGATACAGCAAGATTGCGTTTTCCTACCATAGATGGCAAAGAAGTTACACTTGAATATATTGACCAGGCTTTGGCTTCTGCTTTGGCTGGTGCAGGACAGGCTGTATTGCTTACAAGCACCATTAATTCTCCAACCGGTTTGCAGGTTATAGACCAGTTCTTAGGAAAATACAGTCCTCAAAATAAACAGCATGTAGTATACGATGCAGATTCTTATACCGGGATGTTACTTGCAAATGAAAGCAGTTACGGTAAACGCGCTATTCCTTCCTACAATTTTGATAAAGCAAAAGTTATTGTAAGCCTTGGTGCAGATTTTCTGGGCACATGGTTAAGCCCTATTGAATTTGCTACACAATATGCTGTTGGCAGAAAGATAAATGAGCAAAACCCGGCAATGAGCAAGCATTACCAGTTTGAATCTATTTTGAGTTTAACGGGTTCCAATGCTGATGAGCGTTACATACACAAACCTTCTGAAACAGGTGCTATAGCTGTTGCTTTGCTTAATACTTTAACGGGTCAAAGCACATCAAACATAAGCGACCCGAAATTAAATGCAGGTATTGCAAAAGCTGCAAAAGACCTGGCCGCAAACCGTGGTGCTGCGCTAGTTGTTTGCGGAAGCAATGATCCAAATATACAGCAGGTAGTAAATGCAATTAATAATGCAATTGGTGCTGGCGGGTCTACAATTGATTGGTCTGTTACCAATAAAAGTAAAGCGGGTATTGACAGTGATTTTGCTGCACTTATAAATGATATGAATGCAGGCAAAGTAGGCGCGTTAATTATTTATGGTGCAAACCCTGCATATACATGGAATAATGCAAAAGCATTTACTGATGCTTTGAAAAATGTAAAAGTTACTGTTTCATTAAATGCAAAAAATGATGAAACCACACAGCTTTGCAAATATGTGATTCCTGATCATCATTACCTGGAAAGCTGGGGAGATGCAGAACCAAAATCAGGTTTTGTTTCATTAATGCAGCCAACCATTAATCCTTTATTTAAAACACGCCAGTGGCAGGATAGTTTATTAAAATGGACCGGCGCTGCAACAGATTATCAAACCTTGTTTAAAAATTACTGGGTAGCAAAATCAGGCGGCGAAACAGGTTTTGATAAAGCTTTGCAGAATGGTGTTATTAATAATGTTTCAACAAATATTTCTCTTAATAATTCTAATCAAATTGTAGCAGATACTACTGTAGCAACTTCTGCAATTGCAGCACCAGCACCAACAGGCAATGCAGGAACCTATAATGGTGGTTCAATTAGTAATGCAGTTACCGCAATAAATAATTCATCTAAAGCAGGCGCAACAGAATTAGTGCTGTATAAAAAAGTAGGTATTGGCTGCGGCGAAGGTTCATCAAATCCATGGTTGCAGGAATTACCTGATCCTGTTACAAGAGCAACCTGGGATAATTATGTTATCATTTCGCCAGCATTGGGCAAAAGCTTATTAGGCATTGATCTTGCAAACAATGGCCAGGCTGATGATTATGAAGTGCATCCTTCAAAAAAAGTAGTAAAGGTTACCGTTAACGGAAAGGGTTCTGTGTCTTTGCCGATATTAATTGTACCAGGTGTTCATCCAAATGTTGTTGGCATTGCTGTTGGTTATGGACGCACACCTAAACTTGGAAAAGTAGCAGAAGGTGTTGGGCAGAATGTGTTCCAGTTTGCATCATTTAATAATACTAATATTAGTTATGAAGTTGCTGATGTAACTGTTGAAAAAACAAATGATACAGGTGACATTGCACAAATTCAAACACATAATATTTATACAACTATAACCGGTGGCAGAAGTGATGTGATGAAAGAGCTAACCTTAGCTCATTTTCAAAAAGAGCCGGAAGAAATATTAGATGATCGCAAAAGAGAAGAACAACCTTTTGGAGGTGATTCTACTTACGAAAAACAAGGAACTATTTATCCTTATTATGATAAACCCGGTATTCACTGGGGACTGAGTGTTGATCTTAATAGTTGTATTGGCTGCGGCGCCTGCGTTGTTGCCTGTCACCTGGAAAATAATGTTCCTATTGTTGGCAAGAGCGAAGTAAAACGTTTTCATGATATGCACTGGCTGCGTATTGACCGTTATTACAGCGGTGATATGGAAAATCCAACCGTTGTATTTCAGCCTTTAATGTGCCAGCATTGTGATAATGCACCGTGTGAAAATGTTTGCCCGGTAAGTGCTACCAACCATAGCAGTGAAGGATTAAATCAAATGGCTTATAACCGTTGTATCGGTACAAAATATTGCGCTAATAACTGTCCTTACAAAGTGCGCCGTTTTAACTGGGCCGATTATACCGGTGCAGATAGTTTTCCTGATAACCAGAATTTCACAGGCGTTGGCCAGCTTGATCCTGCTGTGCATGTAATGAATGATGATCTTACAAGAATGGTGTTAAACCCTGACGTTACTGTAAGAGCACGCGGTGTAATGGAAAAATGTACTTTCTGTGTTCAGCGCTGCCAGGATGGAAAGCTTCATGCAAAAAAAGAAAGCCGGCCTTTAAACACAAATGCAGTTACTGAAACCAATATGCCTGATGTGCAAACAGCTTGTCAACAGGCTTGCCCTACAAATGCAATTGTATTTGGTAATGCAAACGATAATAACAGCGCAGTATCGCAAATGCGTGTAAATAATAAATTAAGACTATTTCATTCTTTGGAACAATTACATACTTTGCCTAATGTAAATTACCTGGCTAAAGTGCGTAACAGGGAAGAAGAAATAGTTACAAACACAGAAGGATAGGCGCTGGGACGCAATTGTGTATAATAGCATTACAAAAGCTGGTATCATAAAAATATCAGCATAAAAGATAAGACAAAAGAAAAGGTATGTCATTATTAAAGTACGAATCGCAGCTAAGAGAACCACTGGTTGACGGAACAAAGACTTACCATGATGTTACCGAGGATATTTGCCGCCCAATTGAGGCAAAGCCTGGTAAACTTTGGTACATCGGGTTTTTTATTTCCGTTGCTTTATTGCTTTTCGGTATTTATAGTGTTTATCGTGAAGTTGTTTATGGTATTGGCCAATGGAATGTGAACCACACCGTAGGCTGGGGTTGGGATATTACCAACTTCGTTTGGTGGGTTGGTATTGGTCATGCCGGAACGTTGATTTCAGCAATTCTTTTACTCTTCAGGCAAACATGGCGTAATGGTGTAAACCGTGCTGCGGAAGCAATGACCATATTTGCGGTAATGTGTGCGGGCCAGTTTCCTATATGGCATATGGGCCGTGTTTGGATGGCTTTTTTTACCATGCCTTATCCAAATACACGTGGCCCGGTTTGGCCAAACTTTGCTTCACCTTTGATGTGGGATGTATTTGCCATCTCAACATATTTTACCGTATCACTTTTGTTCTGGTATTCTGGTTTAATACCTGATTTCGGAACCATTCGCGATCGTGCAAAAACCAAGTTCCGTAAATTATCTTATGGTATTGCGTCCTTTGGCTGGTCTGGCTCAACCAAGCACTGGCAAAGGCTGGAATCATTATCATTAGTGCTTGCAGGTTTGGCAACACCGCTGGTACTTTCTGTGCATACAATAGTATCCTTTGACTTCGCCACATCTGTAATTCCTGGCTGGCATACAACAATTTTTCCGCCGTACTTTGTAGCAGGTGCTATCTTCTCGGGCTTTGCTATGGTACAAACTCTGTTGTTAATAACAAGAAAAGTTTTAGGCCTGGAATCTTATATTACAATCGGGCATATTGAAGCCATGAATAAAGTAATAGTATTAACAGGGTCTATAGTTGGCTGTGCTTATCTAACAGAATTATTCATGGCATTTTACAGCCAGAATCAATATGAAAATTATGCATTCTTTTATAGCAGGGCTAATTTCTTCAGCCCCTATGGCTGGGCCTATTACAGCATGATGTTTTGTAATGTAGTATCGCCGCAAATATTCTGGTTTAGAAAGATGAGAAGAAATTTATGGGTGACCATGTTCTTAAGTATTGTGGTGAATGTGGGTATGTGGTTTGAGCGCTTTGTAATTATTGTTACTTCTTTGTTCAGGGATTATCTTCCTTCTTCATGGGGTTATTATTACAGCCCCACTATTTACGAAGTTGGATTTTATCTCGGAACATTCGGATTATTCTTTACATGCTATTTCCTTTTCTCAAAATATTTTCCTGTAATTGCTGTAGCTGAAATTAAACAGATATTGAAAGTTTCAGGAGAAAGCTATAAAGATAAAATGGATAAGCTGGAAGAAGAACCGGTTGAAGAATTTGCACATGCAACGGTACATTAAACAGATTAGCTGAAGGCTAACAGCTAACAGCTTAAAGCTTTTAAAATGGCAAAAAAGAAATTTGTAGTTGGTTGTTTTGATGATGAAAATGTTTTATTTCCTGCTGTGAAAAAAGTTCGCCTTGCAGGGTATAAAATTCATGATGTGTACACACCGTATCCTGTACATGGGCTCGATCATGCAATAGGATTACGCGAAACAAGTTTACACACTGCCGGTTTTATTTATGGCATTACAGGAACCACAATAGCATTGGGTGGTATGGGTTGGGTTTTTACAGCAGACTGGCCTTTAAATATTGGCGGTAAACCGCATTTTCCTCTGCCTGCATTTATACCAATCACATTTGAAACAACCGTGTTGCTTTCTGCAGTTGGAATGGTGCTTACTTTTTGTTATTTGTGCCAGTTGGCGCCTTTTATAAAAAAGCATCATTTTCATCCAAGAGCAACAGATGATCTTTTTGTAATGGTGATTGAATGCACTTCAAAAACCAATATTGAAGACTTGCAGAGTTTTCTTGGCAATGCCGGTGCAGTTGAGGTAAATACCCAGTTAGCAGAAACCGGTTGGTGGATTGGAAGATATGATAAAGAACAAACATTAATTAGAGAAGAACTGCCTGTAGTTTAAATTAATTTAATAATGAAAATGCGATTGATCATAGTTTGTATTACCACAGGTTTAATAATTGCAGGATGCAGTGACGTGCGTCGTAAACCAGGCCGTGTGTACATGCCTGACATGGGATACAGTCGTGCTTACGAAACATATGCAGGGCTTGATTCTGATAAATTTACTTCGGACGCAAATGAACTTGGACGTAAAATATTTTACAATCATATGCCTGTTGCAGGCACTATAGCAAGAGGTGAGGAAATGCCTTTCCCTTTTGCAAAAGATGCTGCCGGTGATTCAACTAATTATGTTGCATCAAAACAGGTAACCAATCCTTTAACGCCTGATTCAGTTCAGCTTAAAGAAGCAGAACGGTTATATCTTGTTTACTGCGGTGTTTGTCACGGGGCAAAGTTAGATGGCAATGGTCCTTTATATAATGACGGCAAGGGTGCATTTCCTGCCGCGCCTGCTAATTTAGCCGGTGTTGCAAAATATCAAACTATGCCTGAAGGCCAAATGTTTTATTCAGTAACTTATGGTAAAAATTTAATGGGCTCTTATGCATCGCAATTAACAAGAACACAGCGCTGGATGGTAATTGCATATATAAAGTCTAAACAGAATGCTGCTCTTGCTGCTGCTAATCCGGCAACAACAGACAGTACATCTGCAAAAAAATAAAAGATTGATAAAAAAAATACAATGGCATCAGTTAAAGAGCAGTTTGAAATTCCTTCTAAAATGAAAACATGGTCAATGGTTTTGATAGCCATTGGTATAATTGCTTTTATTCTTGGATTGATAACAAAAGGTGTGAGTAAAGATGAACATGAAAGAGCCATATTTGAAGGTACTTTAATGTACAACTGTATTTTCTGGATGCTTATATGCAACGCAAGCATGTTTTTTATTTGTGCCACCACGTTAGCAATGGGCGGTTGGAGTACAGTAATAAGAAGAGTGCCTGAAGCCATTTCAACGTTAGTGCCTGTATTTGGAACAATTGCTCTTCTTATACTCGTTTATGTTGTGGTAATAGATCATAATTATAGTGTTTATAAATGGCTTGATAAATCATTTGTAGAAAAAGATGAAGTTTTAAAAGGCAAAAGCGGTTTTCTTAATCCTGGATTTTTCCTTGTATGGACGGTGCTGGCTATCGGCTTCTGGAGTTTATTGGGTTACCGTATGCGCCGCTTAAGCAGCGAGTCAGATAATGGGCCAATGGATTATGAAACCGGCAAAAACTATGTTTGGCGCAATACAGTTACCGCTTCATTATTTATTGTTTGGTTTGCCCTCACAGTTGCCTCTACCGTTCCCTGGTTTTGGTTGATGAGTTTAGATCCGCACTGGTACAGCACCATGTATAGCTGGTATACATTTGCAAGCTCTTTCGTTTCAGGTATGAGTTTGATTGCTTTATGGATTATTTATCTTAAAAATAAAGGCTATTTAGAATATACTAACCAGGAGCATTTGCATGATATCGGTAAATTCATGTTCGCATTTTCTATATTCTGGACCTACCTATGGTTTTCTCAATACATGCTTATATGGTATGGCAATATCCCCGAAGAAACTATCTATTTTAAACATCGGGTACAAGGCGCTTACAAAGGCATTTTCTTCATGAACCTGATTATAAATTTTGTTTGTCCCGTGTTGATTTTGATGAAACGCTCCGTTAAAAGAAATTATACATTAATGACTTTTATGGCGGTGATGATCATATTCGGCCACTGGATAGATTTTTACCAGATGGTTATGGGCAGCATTCGTAAAGATGATGCTGCATTAAGCTGGTTTGATTTTGGAATTGCATCTTTATTTATAGGATTAATGATACATTTTACAGGAAGGGCACTGGCAAAAAAACCATTGTTGCCAAAATATCATCCTTTCTTAAAAGAAAGTATCATACATCATACATAAGAATATTCAAACTGAAAACAGAAGCAGAATCATGGCAATGTTTTTTACAATAGCAGTTATAGTTTTAGTGTTCCTGATTATATTTCAGATTGCTAAAGCAAGCGAATACGTTTCAGTTATTAAAGGCGAAGAAAAAAGCAGGAAAGAACAGAACAAAGTGAATGGTTTTTTCATGATTACCTTTTTAATCGCAGGGCTTATTGGTGTTTATTATTGCAACAAAGAGCTTTATCCCCAAACTTTATTATCACATCCGGCAGCAAGCTTGCAGGGTGAGAAAGTTGATTCGATGATGTGGGTTACGATTGTAATTACGGGTACTGTTTTTTTTATTACGCAATTTGTTCTTTTCTATTTCAATTTTAAATACCAGGAAAGTGATAAACGGAAGGTTTATTTCTTTACACACAACAATAAACTTGAATTGCTTTGGACAGTTGTTCCGGCTATTGCGATGACGGTGTTAGTAGTAATAGGATTGAAGAACTGGTATTCGTTTACAGGGCCTGCACCTACTAATGCAATGCAGATAGAAGTTACAGGCAAGCAATTTGGATGGATATTCCGTTATCCGGGCGCAGATAAAACTTTTGGCAAAAAATATTATAAACTAATAGACGATGCCAACAGCAATTCTTTAGGACAGGATTGGACAGATAGTTACAATTTTGATGATGTTGTAGTATCTCAAACTATGTATTGCGTTGTAAACAAACCTGTAAATCTTAGAATTTTTTCGAGAGATGTAATTCATGATGTTGGATTGAGCCAGTTTCGCCTGAAAATGGATGCAGTGCCAGGCACACCAACGTCATTGTGGTTTACGCCAAAGTATACTACAAAAGAAATGAAGGAGCAGTTGGGTAATCCTGATTTTGAATATGAAATTAGTTGCGACCAGATGTGTGGTAATGGCCACTATTCTATGAAAGGAGTAATTCAGGTTGTTAACCAGGAGGAGTATGATGTTTGGCTGGCACAACAAAAGCCAAATTATTATGCGGCTTTCCCTGATAAAGATCCATCAACTAAAAAACCCCAATTGACAGATACAACAAAAACTACAGCAATTGTAAAGGCAGATACTTTAAAAACAAAAATGTAATTGAATTAGTATCCCCCTGGCGATAGCTATTTATAAATTATTCAATAGACTATTATGAGTAACGAAGCATCAATGCACACAGATACAAGCGTAAGTGTTCCGGTGGAAGTGCATCATCATGAAGAACATGCTCATCATCATCACCACGAAACCTTTATTACAAAATATGTTTTCAGCCAGGATCATAAAACCATAGCCAAGCAATTTATTATTACAGGAATGTTTTGGGGAGTTTTAGGCGGCTTAATGTCAGTATTGTTTCGTCTCCAACTCGGTTATCCTGATCAGTCCTTTCCGTGGTTGCAGGACCTTTTAGGCAAATGGTGGTTTGAAAACGGGCATCTAACTGCACAAGCCTACTATGCCCTGGTTACAACGCACGGTACTGTGCTTGTGTTTTTTGTATTGACAGCAGGCTTAAGCGGAACCTTTGCAAACCTTCTTATTCCGTTGCAGGTGGGTGCAAGAGATATGGCTTCTCCGTTTTTAAATATGCTTAGTTACTGGTTTTTCTTTTTAGCCAGCGTGGTAATGCTTTCAAGCATATTTGTTTCAACCGGACCATTCAGTGGCGGATGGACAGCTTATCCCCCGCTTAGTGCATTGCATGATGCATCACCGGGTTCCCAGCATGGAATGGATCTATGGTTAATTGCCATGGCAATATTTGTTGTTTCTTCATTGTTAGGCGGCCTTAATTATATCGTTACCATTTTAAATATGCGCACAAAAGGCATGAGCATGACGCGATTGCCATTAACTATCTGGGCTTTATTTTTCACCGCGGTATTAGGTGTGCTTTCTTTCCCGGTACTTCTATCGGGATTTATACTACTAATATTTGACCGCAACTTTGGAACAAGCTTTTATCTTTCTGACATATTTGTAGCTACCA
>Ga0206932_1045_pt1 | contig 30384 bp, 31 predicted proteins | sample Alteio_BWOrgHeat_18_FD_153244 | JGI IMG/M metagenome (GOLD analysis project Ga0206932, IMG submission 153244) | Enriched cells from forest soil in Barre Woods Harvard Forest LTER site, Petersham, Massachusetts, United States -... | ecosystem: Environmental > Terrestrial > Soil > Temperate forest >...
TATACCTTTGATGTTATCATCAGTTTTCGCCTTTTTTATATTAGCTAAAATATCTTTTAACCCTATTGATTTATCGCCGTCGAGGCCCAAAAAGCTTAATACCGCCAACGGACTGCTGGCTGTACGTTCGGCTATAGGGTATTTTATAGAGATATGTAAAACAGAATTAGCATCAACCACAACAGTTTTGTCGCTGCTGGCTGCTGCTATAATACCGGCAAAAACTAAAACTACAATTATGGTGGTTAAAATTATGCCTACGAAGGTTGCTAATACAAATTTGAAAAATTGTTTCATTTACTATTATAAATATTATATCTATGCAAACTTAGTAAAACCATGTGGTATAATATTAAGAGCAACAGCTATAATATTTGTTACAACAATGAATAACGTTTTTTTATTATTGGGCAGCAACCTGGGCGACAGAAATTTGTTGTTGCAACAGGCTATAAAGTATATCGAGAAGGATATAGGCCCGGTTGTAAAAAAATCGTCGGTTTATGAAACGCAATCATGGGGGAAAACGGGTGAGCCTGATTATTTGAACAGGGTTATTGAAATAGAAACCGGCCTCCAGGCACAAGCTATTCTTCAGAAAATATTAGCCATAGAGCAAACTATGGGAAGAAAACGCGAAGAAAAATGGGGATCGCGCGTTATTGATATTGATATTTTATTTTATAATTCGGCAATTATTAATAAGCCGGGGCTGCATATACCGCATCCTGAATTACATAAACGCAGGTTTACGTTAGAACCGCTTGCCGAAATAGCACCTGATTTTATTCATCCTGTTTTAAAGACAAGTAGTTCACAATTGAAAAATGAGCTGAAAGACAACTTAATTGTAAAAAAAATATAAATTTGAGAGGTTTAACTACTTGTATGGCAGACACTTTTCATAACCTTGACCTTGACCTTGCCCTTTTGCATGAAATTGCGGATGGCAGCGACGAATTTATTGTTGAATCAATAGAACTATTTTTGGAGCAAATACCAACTTCGTTACAGGATATAAATAACGCATTGTCAACAAAAAATTGGGGTATGGTAGCAGCGGAAGCACATAAATTAAAGGCTACTTTGGGTTTTTTTGGTATGTTGAACAGCCAGGCATTGATCCAGGAAATTGAACAAAGCTGTAAAACAGACGCCCCCGATGAATTGGATATAGCAACAAAATTTAACCAGATGCAGGCACTTATTGCTGCCAATACAGGCACTTTAACAAAAATAAAGGAAGAAAGAAAAGCCAGGCTTTAAATTTGTTCTATTTTAAAGCTGTAACTCTCCATAATCAAATTCGCCAATAAGTTTTTACAGGCAAGCTCAACTTTAGCCTTAGCGGTTTCGGCATTGTCCGCTTCAATTTGCAGGGATATGTGTTTGCCGATACGTATATTTTGTATTTCGGCCAAACCTAAATTTTTCATGCTTCCTGTTACGGCTTTTCCCTGGGGGTCAAGTATTTCTTTTTTTGGCATTACATCTATTTCAGCCTGGAACTTTGTCATTTGCGATTTTGAATTGAATAATGGACAAGGCGATATAGATAAATATAACCACCGGAACAGCAACAAATTTAAAAAATAGTATCAATATCGCCGAAAATAACAACAATAAATAGCGATAAATATTTTGATTGAAATCGCTGCTTTTGAATTTAAGCGACATCAGCGGCATTTCGGCCACCAGCAGCGCGCACATAACCAGCACAAATACGGTAAGTATATACGGATTTAATATATAATGCGATAAATTACCCTGCTGCTCCATAATTAAGGGGAAGGAGGCAATCATAATAGCGTTGGCAGGGGTAGGCAAGCCAATAAATATTTCGGCCTGGCGGGTATCGGTATTAAATTTAGCCAGGCGCAACGCAGAAAATACTGCTATTAAAAATGCGCTGAATTTTAAATAAGTGCTCACATTTGGTATTTGCGGAGCTTGTAAAAACAGCTCAAATACAATTACCGAAGGCAAAAAACCAAAACTTATCATATCGGCAAGCGAATCTAGTTCCTTGCCTATACGCGAAAAGGACTGGAGCACGCGGGATGCAAAACCATCAAAAAAGTCAAAAATGGCAGCCAGGAAAAGCGCGTATGCCGCGAATATCAAATTGCCCTCGAAAGCAAAAACAATACCCACGCAACCGCTAAACAGGTTGGCACAAGTAATGGCATTAGGGAGATGTTTTGTTAACCGCTTCTTCATTTCGGCCGGAAGGTATCAAACATATATTTAGTGTTTATTATTTACAAATAAATATACCTGCAAATAGCAAACCAAAATTATTAAGAATTCATGGATATCAGGAATTCCTCATTAGTTTTTGTACCCCTTATCTGGCTTTGCAAAAATTCCATCGCCTCTATCGAGTTCATATCGGCTAAGTGGTTACGTAGTATCCAAATACGCTGTAAGGTATCTTTTTCAAGCAGCAGGTCGTCGCGGCGGGTACTTGAAGCCGTAATATCAATGGCCGGGAATACCCTTTTATTTGATAGTTTACGATCCAACTGAAGCTCCATATTACCTGTTCCTTTAAATTCTTCAAATATAACCTCGTCCATTTTCGATCCGGTTTCTGTTAAAGCGGTAGCGATAATGGTTAATGAGCCGCCATCTTCAATATTACGGGCGGCGCCAAAAAAGCGCTTAGGCTTATGCAGGGCATTGGCATCAACACCACCTGATAATATTTTGCCCGATGCCGGTGCAACGGTGTTATAGGCACGTGCCAAACGGGTAATAGAATCTAATAGTATTACTACGTCATGGCCGCATTCAACCATGCGTTTAGCTTTTTCTAATACAATGTTGGCTATTTTTACATGGCGCTCGGCAGGCTCATCAAATGTTGATGATACCACTTCGGCGCGTACACTACGGGCCATATCAGTTACTTCTTCAGGGCGTTCATCTATCAATAATATAATGAGATAAACTTCGGGATGGTTTTTGGCTATAGCGTTGGCCACATCCTTTAACAGCATGGTTTTACCCGTTTTGGGCTGTGCTACAATTAAACCGCGCTGCCCTTTGCCTATCGGCGAGAAAAGGTCCATAATGCGGGTTGAATAATTCCCCGGATCGGTAAACAAACTCAATTTTTCTGAAGGGAAAAGCGGCGTTAAGTGATCAAATGGTACACGGTCGCGCACTTCGGCAGGTATACGGCCATTGATGGCTTCTACACGCACCAATGGAAAATATTTTTCACCCTCTTTTGGCGGGCGTATGCTACCGCGCACGGTATCGCCGGTTTTAAGGCCGAATAACTTTATTTGTGATTGCGATACATAAATATCATCAGGAGAGGTAAGGTAGTTATAATCAGACGAACGTAAAAAGCCATACCCGTCGGGCATAATTTCCAACACGCCCTCGTTTACAATAACATTATCAAAATCAAGGTTAATAGCCGGTTCCTGGCTTTTTTGCTGATTGTTAACACGGCGCTCAAATTTTTGGGGCTGATCGTCGCCAATTTGTTCTTCGGCTGATGGGGTTATTCCTTCCTGGTGTTCAGCTACAGGTGCGGCAATCATCATTTCGTCTGATTCGTCTGTCTGCAGCTCATCGTCCTGCAGGTCAAACAAATTAGTATCGTCTAACGGCACCTCCACACGGGGTTGGTTAGGGGTTTTTATAACGCGTGTTCTTTTGCGTATTTTTTCGCCGGCATCTTCGTTGGCGGGCGCCGTAATTTCGGCATAGTTGTTTTCAACGGTATGTTGTTGTGCTCTTGCAGCTTCAATTAGCTGCTGCATTTGTACAATGTTGGTAATCAGCTCCGGCTTTCTCAATTCGTCAGCGTCGGCAATACCTAAACTTTTTGCAATTTCGCGCAACTCAGAAACGAGTTTGTCGTTCAATTCGGTTGTATCAGACATGATATAAATTATAGTTCAAAAGGATTTTTGTTATTACGATAGTTTTTCGTGAGTCGTTAATTATTTGTGCTCAGCTTGCTTTACAGTTTTGTTTTGGCAATAAGGTACCACGTGCGTTTGTATGCTTTACGTTATTAGCGCATGGATATACTATATATTTTGAAGAAATTTATTTTGCAGCTTATTTGCAATATTTAAAACCAGGTAACTTCTTTATTATAAATAACGCGGAATTTTAAAATTGTTTCTTTAGTGCAAGAAAAACTCAAAAGGAAAACATTGCAATTTTACTTAATTAATTTAGAAAAATCAAATTTTAAAAAAAATATCTTCAATAAGCCAACAGTTAAACTAATTTTTAGTTTTTTTGAGCATTCAAAAAATTTAACCGCCTTTAATGATAACCCGCGCGCAACTGATCGGCCAGATCAAACAAAAAAAATCGTTTTTATGCGTAGGCCTTGATACCGATATTGAAAAAATTCCTGAACATTTAAGATCGCACCCAACCCCGGTACTGGAGTTTAACCGGCACATAATTGATGCTACCAAAGATATTTGTGTGGCCTATAAACCCAATTCGGCATTTTACGAAAGCAGGGGAGTACCCGGTCTGCAAAGTTTAATAGCTACCTGGAAATATTTACCTAAAGATTGCCTGAATATAATTGATGCCAAGCGCGGCGACATAGGCAATACCTCGGATAAATACGCGCGGGCATTTTTTGATGAACAAGCATCGGGGATGAGTTTTGATGCTATAACCGTTTCGCCATATATGGGCAGCGACAGTATTACTCCCTATTTAAAATATGAGGGTAAATGGGTGATACTCCTCGCGCTTACCTCATCGGCGGGTAGCCGGGATTTTCAATATCTAAAAACTGACGAGGGGTATTTATATGAGGCGGTAATAAAAAAAGCCAATACCTGGGCCGGCGCCGACAGGCTCATGTACGTAGTAGGCGCGACCAAAAGCAACGAGTTTACCGCCATACGCAAATACGCGCCTGATAATTTTTTACTCGTACCCGGCGTAGGTGCACAGGGCGGCAGCCTGGAAGAAGTTTGCCGCTACGGCATGACCAAAGATTGCGGCTTGCTCGTAAACGCGTCACGCTCCATTATATATGCTTCAGGCGGCAAAGATTTTGCAGATGCGGCACGAGCCGAGACGTTGAAAATGCAGCAGATGATGGAGGTGGAATTGGAGAAGGCGGGAGTGATATGATGAAACACTAATTTCACGAATTGAAGCGAATTTCACGAATTTTCCTGTCAGCTAATTTGTGAAACCCGGCAGCATTATGAATGTGCAACTAAAAAGAGAGACATATGATAATAAGGCGCGAATTACATGAATTAAAGCCATTTCCAGAATCTGACCATCAACCAATTCGTGAAATTCGAAATAATTCGTGCAATTAGTGTTTATATAAAGACCACTTTCCTTTGCGGATACCTCTCCGCGTAATTTGCCACTAAATTCTTAATGTAATCATTACCCGGGTATGGGGTGAGGTAATTTTTAAGCTGCTGAAGGCTCTCTACATCAAAATAGTGCGAGATATAACCCATGCCATAGAACTTCCCTTTCTCCACCAGTATGCAGCTATGCTCGTCATCAGTACGGCCCTCATCCCGGATGGCGAAGGTGGGCAGGGCCTTGTTAAGTTCCGCTATGGCGAGGTTTACTTTTTGGTTGTAAGTGTCGGCAGTTTCCACACCAGTACATACGCATTCTTCTTTCGCGGCACCCGTGCAGGGTTCCGTATTATTTTGGATGAAGCAAAGTTTTGGGCAAAGCTCAAAAGTATCTATCAACTGGTTCAACATGGCGCGGCCCTCTAACATTGAGTTGCAGGTATAGATGGCCCCGGTATATTTGCGGTGCTTATCGACCGCCAGGCGCAGGTAGCCGCGTTGGTCTTCAAAAGTATACAGGCCATAGGCATGTTCAAAACGCTTTAACGACCGGTTATATTTCGGCCAAAGGCGTTTTATCTCTACCGCCTCCAATACAAAAGCTACCAGTTCCGTACCGCAAACCTGGTGGGTTATTTGGTGGATATTGCGCATAAACTCCTGCCGCTGCAGGCCGGGATTATTACCTGTAAAATGGCTGCTTACCCGTTTTTTAATATTTTTAGCCTTGCCAACGTAGATCACTTTTCCTTTTTGGTCATGAAAATAGTACACACCAGGCGATGATGGCAGTTCCTGCACCGCTTTTTTGGGCAGGTTTGGCGGCAGCACCTGTTCTTTCGAGTTTTGCTTTAAGGCTTGTTTAATATGATCTTCCTTGTCGTTACGCAATAGCAGATTGAATAGTTCGGCGGTGGCCTCTGCATCGCCTTGTGCACGGTGGCGGCTCTCATTGTCAATACCCAGGTGGCGGCATAATTTACCCAGGCTGTAGGAGGGGAGGCCCGGCAATATTTTGCGCCCCAGCCTTACGGTACATAGCTTACTGCAATTCAACTCATATCCTGCCGACGCCAAATGATAACGCACAAACGAATAATCGAAATTTACATTATGGGCAATAAATATTTTGCCGTGCAACAGGTGGTAAATATCGGCGGCCACATCTTCAAACGGCGGGGCATCGGCTACCATTTCATTGGTAATACCTGTTAACGCGCATATGTAAATGGGTATATCTTTACGGGGATTAACCAAAGTGCTAAACCGTTTGGTTATTTTTTTACCGTCATGTAAGCAAATAGCAATTTCGGTTATACCGTTGGCGCTGGCATGGCCTCCGGTGGTTTCTATATCTACTATCGCGTACATGCTAACAAATTTAGTGATTAGTTAATTAGAGATTGGAGATTAGTTGAAATTTATTATTGTCATTTCGAGCACAGCGAGAAATCTATTCATCGGCAATTGCGAGTGTATAGATTTCTCCTCGTACCTCGTCGAAATGACAGTCGGACCGAAAAGAAAAGGGCATGATTTGCAAATCATGCCCTTTTCTTTTTAAAACCTAACCTCTAATCAACTAATCACTAATCACTATTTCTTCTTCGCCTGCAATTGCTGCTGCTGGCGCATCATTTCTTCCATTTTGGCGCTGAAGCCCGATTTTTTCTTTTTATCGTCAGGTTTCTTTTTGTTTTCCTGTATCTGGGCGTGAATCTTTTTATCATCAACCATCAGCTTGATCAAATATTGCTGTAAAAAGGTCATCATGTTGGCCAGGAAATAATAATAGTTCAAACCTGCCGGGTAACTATTTAAGGTAAACAGGAATATAAACGGAGTTATATAACCTATATATTTCATCTGCCCTGTAACGCCCGATATCTGGTTGTTAAAGTAGGTGTATATTAATGTTGATATGGTCATCAACACACACATTAAACTTAGATGGTGATCAAGGAATGGTATATTAAATCCAAATTTAATCACATCGTCATAAGTCGACAGGTCATGCATCCATAAAAAGCCCTGTCCGCGCAGTTCAAACAAACTCGGGAAAAAGCGGAAGAACGCTATCACAATAGGCATTTGTATCAGCAACGGCAAACATCCTCCTAAAGGGTTTACCCCAGCCTTCTTGTACAGCTTGAGATATTCCTGCTGTAACAGGGTAGGGTTATCCTCGCCAACTTTGGCTTTTATCTCATCCATTTCCGGTTTCAATATCCGCATCTTGGCCATTGATAAGTATGACTTGTAAGTAAGCGGTGATAATACCAACTTCAGGATAAGAGTTAACAACAGTATAATAATGCCGTAGTTTAGATTAAACTGGGTTAAGAAGTCAAATACAGGCAGTACAGCATAACGGTTAATGTATTTTAATGGTCCCCAACCCAAATTTATCTGTTTTTCTAAACCATGGCCTTCGGCTTGCAAAATTTTAAACCTGTTAGGGCTAAAATAAAACGCTAATGGGTAGCTACCGTCGGTATTACGCGCTAAAGTTAAATTAGCCTTTAATTGTTTAATATCATTGTAGATCGAGGCGATTTTTACTTCCCTATGGCCAAACCGACCATGACCAGTAGAAACAGCCGCCTCAGTTCCATTTGTAGTATCGGTACTTACAGACAGGGTTGATTTACTAAAACCATCCTGGCTCATTAACACACTCGAAAAGAAGTGTTGCTTAAATGATACCCATTGTAATTTTTTATCATTGATATCTTTTTGATCGTCTTTTATATCGCCAAAATAATCATAGTCTTTATCGGTATTAAAATAACCTATGAATGAATATTGGTGGTCAAGCGCGGCGCTTTTCTCTAACCTGCGCAGGCTGGTTTCCCAATCAAGCGTAATGCTCTCCAGGTTTGCGGCCACATTATCCAGCCCAACCGGTTTAATGGTAAAGCCAACTTTATAGCCGTCGCCTTTTAAGCTATATATATAGTCTATATATTGCGTGGGGCTATAACTTAAGCGCATGGTGATGGACGATGAATCTTTCCCGGTAACTTGTAATCCCGGGGCGCTTGGTGTAAAATACCTGTCGTTGGTATTAATGTTGGCTATGCCTGCCGCGAAGCTAAACCCAAACTTATTTTTATAGCCGTCAAATAATATCAGTGGCTTACCATCAAACGTTTTAAAATTCTTTAACTCAACCGAATAGATACGCCCGCCCCTGGTAGTTAATTTTAAGCGGATATCTTTATTTTCCAGCGTTACCAGTTTTTCGGTGCCAATTATGGTGGCGCCAAACGGGCCTTTTAAAGCGGCGGTATCAATGGGTTTATTGGCGGCTTTAGCCGAATCAATACTTGCAGTAATAGCGGGTGTATTTATCCCTGCCCTTTTCAGCGAGTCCTGGTGCTGATGTAATTTTTCTTTCTGTATCTCACTATCCGATGGTTTTAATAAATAAAACGAGGCGATTAAAATGAGCATGATCAGGAATACTCCTGTAAACGTATTTCTATCCATTAGTTATTGTATGGTAAATTTTTATTTCCTCCGGGCGTAAGCCAGCGAAGCGGCGACAAAGTTAATAAAAAGTGGGTGCGGATTTGCAACCGTTGATTTTAATTCGGGGTGAAATTGCGTCCCCACAAAAAACGGGTGATTTTTTAACTCAACTATCTCCACCAGGTTATTCTCCGGGTTAAAGCCCGACGGCGCCAGGCCCGCCGTTTCATAGTCGTTTAAATATTTATTATTAAATTCGTAGCGATGCCTGTGGCGCTCACTAATATTGGTTTTTCCATATATAGCGGCGGCTTTGCTTCCTTTTTTAATTGCGCAGGCATAAGCGCCCAAACGCATGGTACCACCCTTGTTGATCACCTTTTTTTGTTCCTCCATCATGCAAATTACCGGATCGGGGGTATCGGGGCACATTTCGGTGCTGCTGGCATCCTTAAGGCCTAAAACGTTACGGCCAAACTCAACCACCGCACATTGCATACCCAGGCAAATACCAAAAAAAGGGATATTATTTTCACGAACGTAACGTATTGCTTCAATTTTGCCTTCAAAACCACGTTCGCCAAAGCCCGGCGCAACCAAAATGCCATGCAGGCCCTGCAATCTTTCAATAGCGTTTTCGGGCGTTAAATGTTCCGACGGGATATACTCCACCCTTACCCTGCATTCATTTTTGGCGCCCGCGTGTATAAACGACTCCATGATGGATTTATAAGCATCGGGCAGTTCAACATACTTGCCAACCAGCCCTATGCGCACATCCGACGTAGGGTTTTTTAAGCGGCCCAGGAAATCTTTCCAGCTTTCCAGGTCGGGCTCTGATTTTTGGGATAGTTTTAATTTGGAAAGCACAATTTTATCCAGCTGTTCTTTCAGCATTAATAACGGCACATCATAAATGGTCGAAGCGTCGATAGATTCAATAACCGCGTTTACATTAACGTTGCAGAACAGGGCTATTTTTTTACGGATATCCATTGTTAAATGGTGCTCGGTGCGGCAAACCAACACGTCGGGCTGTATGCCATACTCCAGCAGCATTTTTACGGAGTGCTGGGTTGGCTTGGTTTTTAATTCGCCGGCCGCTGCCAGGAAAGGGATAAGCGTAAGGTGTATCACCACAGTGTTGCCCGGCCCCATTTCCCACCTGAATTGCCTAACCGCTTCAATATAGGGTAATGATTCTATATCGCCTACGGTGCCACCCAGTTCGGTTATTACAATATCATACTGGCCGCTTTCGCCCAATATGCGGATGTTTCGTTTGATCTCATCGGTAATATGCGGAACAACCTGCACGGTTTTACCCAAAAAAGCGCCTTCGCGTTCTTTGTTGATCACGTTTTGATAAATGCGGCCGGTGGTAATGTTATTGGCTTTGGATGTTGGTGTATTTAAAAAACGTTCGTAATGGCCTAAATCCAGATCTGTTTCGGCGCCATCTTCGGTAACATAACATTCGCCGTGTTCATAAGGGTTCAATGTACCCGGGTCGATGTTAATATAAGGGTCGAATTTTTGGATGGTTACGCTGTATCCGCGCGATTGCAAAAGCTTGGCTAAAGAAGCCGAAATAATACCCTTGCCTAACGACGAGGTTACACCGCCCGTAACAAATATATATTTAGTCATGTTTTGTTTTGAAAATCGGCAGCGGTTTATGGCCGGAACCAATTGTTTGTGTACGGGATACAAAAATAAGAAAATATTTGGTGTTTGGTTTAAGAAGTTGTAATTGTTGAAAAGGTTGCAGTTGTTAAATGGGTAACTAATTTTAATTTAAACAAAAGGAGAAATATTTTCTTTCTACATAATTATAACAACCTGTTATTTTATACCCGTACCATGAGAAAAGTATTATTGGTGATAGCGTTATTGTTTTTTGCGGAAACTAATTACGCAGAAAAAAAACACCCGGATGAGTTTACCCGGTACTTAACCGCTTTAAATACCATGTCGGGCCTGTTTTCAAGGTTATTAGATGATATGGATACTATTATTCGCCGGCCAGATAGGGTTAGCTTTAAAGACCTTTCTGTTAATTTTAACCATAAACTAACGGTATTGATGATTAACCAAAACCATTTAATAACAGTAATTAATAAAGGAGGATTTTCAGATAAAGCTTTCCCTAATTCGCTCCGCATAATGGAAAAGAATGTAGCCGACCTTAAAAAAATGCTGATTGATAACCGCGGCTTAATTGACCAGTTAAAAATGAGTAATTTTAATAGCAGTGATATATACAATCATTTGGATACCCGGTTATATGAAAATGATGCATTGTTAACCGCAATAAAAACCCGGCACAATAAAGCGTTTAAACAAAAGGTATTGGATAATTTAATGCAGGCCGTAGTGATATTGAATGAATGCCATGGTAAAGTGAGCGCGTTGTATAGTAAGTTGAAATAGCAAACACTATAAATAAATTAACGTAACCTGACGCTTAATGCTCGTAAGTTTTCCCCCAGCCCTGCTGCCATATACCTGTATTATATAAGTGAATATAGCTCCTTACCTCATCAAAAGTGAATTTGGTATCGTGTAAATAAGCATCATAAACATCATTGTTATCCATCAACATTTTTTCCAGGTCGTTTTTCTGCCCTTTACCCGGCGATAGCTTGTTCCCTCTTAATTCAATTAGTTTACCAGGCTCTTTAGTTATATACCATATGGCGTTATAGGTGTCCTTTGCAGTATTTGCGGTAAGGTCCTCGTATAAATCTATTTTCCCTGTTTCCAATACTTTTAAAAACACGGGTTTTGTTTCACCGGGCCTGAATACCGACCGGTAAAGCTCATTTTTGCTGTGGATATAGTATTCCTTTATTTCGTCGGGCTTTAAAACCCGGGGGGTATCAACCATTGTTGTGTAAGTATCTTTACCAAACATGGGGATAGTTATTACACAAATCATCGTATCGCCTTTGGGCGTGATCACATAGTCGGAAATTCTTTTTTTTGTTTTTTGGGCTTCGGCAAAGTTTGTAAGTAATAAGGCCAGGCTGGCAATAAACAGTTTTTTTGATACTGATCTCATTAGATTATTGATGATTTAAATTTCAGTTGTTTATAACGTTTATTTTTTGTAGAAAGTGTACTACGGATTGAGAAATATCAAAATCATTTACCCATTCGCCGGTGTTATATAAGTGAACAAGCTGTCGTAGTTGTTTAAAGCTAAATTTATCATCTGCTATATATTTATCGTAAACATCTTTTTTATCCATTATCATTTCAGCAAAGTCATCCTTTCGCCCCTTTTTTGACCTGGGTAAAAACCAACCGCTGGTTTTTAATTCTTTTACAGTGTCAGATCCTTTAGCTATGTACCAATTTGTTGTAGACGAATACGACCAAGTTGAAGTACCAGCCATTGGTGAACTGGTTGTAAGTATTTGCTCATACAAGTTTATATTACCATTTTCAATGACCCTAAAAAATATTGGCTTCTTTTTACCTGGCTTATAAACCGACCGGAACAATATTTTTTTCCGACTAACATAATATTCCTTTATTTCTTCAGGTAAAATACTTTGGGATCTTTTCATTTCAACTGTCTTGTAATTGTCTTTACCTGTTGAAAAAAGAGGAAAAGTAACCCTGCAAGCTAAAGTGTCGCCTTTCATGGTTATCACATAGTCGGCAAATGCTTTATCTACATTTGTTGTATCCTGTGCCTTTACGTTGTGGGCAAACATTATTGTTATGCTAATAACAAATAACTTTTTAAATAACGATCTCATTATAAGTTTAGGTTAGGTTTTAATTTTTCCAGGTCTTCCGGCATATCAATCGCGTAAGTTTCCAGTTCCGTTTCAGCAACTTTTATGCGGTAACCATTCTCAATCCAGCGCAACTGCTCCAGGCCCTCGGCTTTTTCTAAGGCCGATACGGGCAGTTTGGTTATCTGCTGCAAAATATCGGCCCTATAGCCATAAATACCTATGTGTTTAAAATATGGATAAAACTCCAGCCAGTGCTCGGGCTCCTCGCCGCGGATATGCGGCAATGCCGAGCGCGAAAAGTAAATAGCCTCATCCCGCGTATTCAATACCACTTTGGGCGAATTTGGGTTATACAATTCTTCCTTATTTTTTATTCTTTTTATTAAGGTAGCTATTTGTACACCGGGCGTAGTAAAACAAGCCGCCAGTTTGGTTATCTGTTCCGGGTCGATGTATGGCTCGTCTCCCTGTATGTTGATAATAATATCGTATTCGGGATGTTTACCTGCTACTTCTGCGCAACGGTCGGTACCGCTTTGATGATCGGCAGTCATAGCACATACGCCGCCAAATTCTATTACATGCTCAAATATTCGCCCGTCATCTGTAGCAACAATAACGTCGCTTAACCGGCTGCATTTTTTTGCCTGCTCATAAACCCGCTGTACCATGCTTTTACCCGCAATATTAACCAGGGGTTTCCCAGGAAAACGACTTGATGCGTAACGAGCTGGAATGATACCGAGGATTTTCATTTTTGTTATACGTTTGACGTTATACGTAATACGTTAGCATTCTATTGGGATGATGGCTTAAATATTCAGGCTATAAACGTAAAACGTATTACGTATAACATACAACCCAAACACAATACAACTTAAAAAAGCCCGTTCACTTCCCGTTCCACCATTTGTACAATAGTAGCAAGATCCTCGGTATTGTTGGCGAAATCGAGGTTGTCCTTATCCAGTATCAACAGTTTGCCCAGTTTATACCCTTTTATCCATTTATCGTATTTCTCGTTTAGTTTTGATAAATAATCAATACGGATACCTATCTCGTACTCACGGCCGCGGCGTTGAATGTTATTAACCAAAGTTGGTACCGATGCTTTTAAATACACCAGCAGATCAGGCGGTTTAATGTATTCGGTTATATTGTCAAATATAGATTCGTAGTTTTCATAATCGCGGCTGGTCATTAAACCCATATCATGCAGGTTCTCTGCAAAAATATGCGCGTCCTCGTAAATGGTCCTGTCCTGTATAATATTTTTTCCGCTTTTTTGTATGTCTATGATCTGGCGGTAACGGCTGTTCAGGAAATATATCTGCAGGTTAAAGCTCCAGCGTTTCATATCGCTGTAAAAATCTTCCAGGTACGGATTATTATCAACAGCTTCATATAAGGGTTCCCAGCCATAATTTTTGGCCAGCAATTCGGTGAGCGTAGTTTTACCGGCTCCTATGTTTCCTACTATTGCGATGTGCATTCGCTAAAGATATAATTCAAAAGTTAAAAGTCAAAAAAAATCAGGGGTTATAATTCGGCGGCGATTACTCACCCCGACTGCTCCGCCTATCGGCGGATGGTCGACCCTCTCTCCGGCTTGCCGGAGAGAGGGTTATTTGAAAGAAATATTTTTTCTTTTACGAACCCTCTTTCCGCTAAAGGCGAAGAGAGGGTGGTCGAACGAAGTGATGACCGGGTGAGTAAACGGCGCGCGTTCTCAAAAGCTTTTGAACCCAATGATCTCCCTCACTTCTTTTATGGTTTTCGAAGCGCTTTCCCTTGCTTTAATAGCGCCGTAACGGGCAACCTGGCGCAGATAAGCGGCATCATTGGCTATTTCGTTAATACGTTTGCGGATGGGTGCTGTGGCGATTATCATGTCTTCGGCTAATTGCTTTTTCAGGTCGCCGTAACGTATTTGGCAATTGTTGTATAAATTATCAAAATGTGTAAGCGTGTCGGGGGTTGATACCACTTTCATCAGGTCGAACAGGTTTTGTATCTCCACCGGTTTGGGCTGATTTTCCGCAGTAGGGCCGCTATCGGTAACGGCGCGCATTACTTTTTTGCGGATAACCTCCGGCGCATCCGACAAAAATATGGCGTTGCCTTCCCCTTCCGATTTCCCCATTTTACCTTTGCCATCGAGCCCCGGTATTTTTACCAGGTTTTCGCTAAAGTTGAACGCGTAAGGCTCGGGGAAATATTCGTTATTATATAAACGGTTAAAACGGTTGCCAAAGGTACGTGCCATTTCCAGGTGCTGCTCCTGGTCTTTACCTACGGGCACTTTAGTCGCTTTATGTATCAGTATATCGGCAGCCATTAAAACCGGGTAGGTTAATAAACCGGCGTTTACATTACCGGGCTGTTCGCGCACTTTATCTTTAAATGAGGTGCTGCGCTCCAGTTCGCCTAAATAAGCGTTCATATTGAGGTACAGGTACAGTTCAGAAATTTCCTGCACGTCTGATTGTACATAAATGGTGGCTTTCTCCGGGTCAATGCCGGCTGCCAGATATTCTACCAGTACGTTTTTTACATTGCTGTGCAGGTTGGCGGGGGTGGGGTGGGTGGTTAGCGAATGAAGGTCGGCAATAAAAAAATAGCAATGATACTCGTGTTGCATCTTCACGAAATTTTGAATTGCGCCGTAATAATTCCCTAAATGCAGGTTCCCGGTCGACCGGATACCACTAACAACAGTTTCCATAGCGGCGAAAGTAAGTATTTTTTATATTTTTGGTACTGATGAAATTGATAAAGAAAGTATACAATTGTATATATGTGTTGTACAATCAGACGAAAATTGAATAGTGTTCGTCCATAGCCCCTTCTAAATCTGCCTGCCGGCAGGCAGATTTAAAAGGGGCTATACGATTTTCATTCGCTAAAAACCGGGTATTTCTGTACTTTTGGCGGTCATGAAAAACCTTAAAAGAATACACACCCGTTTTTACCGGTATAGTGTAGCTTTCTTTTTCTTACTGGTTTGGCCCATTTTGTATTTCCTTGCCCGTAAAAGGGAACGGTATAAGTATATTGACCGTTTCAGAAAACTGATAATTTTTTTAAGCACCACCATTTCCGGTATATTTTTCAGGATTAAGTATGAAACCCCGATGGATTGGACACGTACTTATATTATATGCTCAAATCATACCTCAAACCTCGATGTTTCGGCTATGAGCATGGTTGTAAAAAACAACCTCTGTTTTATGGGTAAAGAGGAACTGCTGGACAATTTGGTATTGGGTTATTTTTTCAGGACCATTGATATTACTGTAAACCGCGAAAGTAAAATGTCAGCGTTCAGGGCTTTTAAGCAAGCTGCAGACAGGCTGATCCAGGGTACATCAGTGGTTATCTTCCCCGAGGGTAAAATACCCGATGATTATCCTCCCCGGTTAAATGAGTTTAAAAATGGCCCGTTCAAGCTGGCAATTGAGTTAAAGATCCCAATTATACCGGTAACCTCATTAAATACCTGGCAAATACTATGGGATACCGGCACCGAATATGGCAGCAAACCGGGTATTTGTAATATATTTGTACACCGGCCCATTGAAACGGCGCATTTAACGCTGGACGATGCCGACGCACTGCGTGATGAGGTACATGACATAATAAAACAAAAATTTGAACAAGCATGAATATTGACAGTGAAACCGTAGATAAGATAGCCCACCTGGCCCGGTTAGAACTTGCCGAAGACGAAAAGCAGGAAATGATTGGCGACATGAACAAGATTTTGGGTTTTATGGAAAAACTGAACGAGATAGATACCACGGGTGTTGAACCGTTGATCTACCTTTCAAACGAAGTAAATGTTTTCAGGGAGGATGTGGTTAAGCAGGAAATAACCCATGAAGAAGCTTTGCTGAACGCCCCTAAACATGACGATAAGTATTTTTTAGTGGCGAAAGTGATAGGGTAAATAAATGACTTTATAAATAATATGCTTATGAAACTATCATTTTCTATAATCATATTATTTCTATTGCCTTTGTATATTACAAAAGCCCAAACCGTTAATTCAAAAATAAGAATTACAGAGGTCTATTCCCCAAATGGCAATTTTTATATTAAATCCATTCCTTATGATAATGAAGAACCATCGTTAAAAGGAAAGTCTTTTGTTTACAATAAACAGGGCAAGCTGCTATATACTTTAAATCGTGGTTTTAATAATATACGTAATGCCGGGAACTTTTTAAGTATTGGCGATGATGGAAAAACGATAGTATATGTTATTATAATTAATGCCAATGAAAGTATTGACGGATTAAAAAGTGTCTCGATATATAAAAAAACAAAACTTGTTAAAAGCTTCACCTTACAGCAAATTATCAATTGCGACCCCCAGAATGTAAGATGTAATTTAGATTATAGAAATTATGATAAAGTTGTCGATATGCAAAAAAGCAACGACTATATACCCGGCAGTAAAAAGGTTTTCAGAGATAATGTATCAAATGAAGAAAAGTTTTTAAGTGATTATACTATATTCACCACAAGTAACAGTCTTTACATTACAGATCCCCAAAAAATAGTGCACATTATTGATCTAAATACCTACGCTATTACAGCCAATATTAATTTCAATGATATATATCCGAACTTAAAAAACATAGCAAAGAAAGGCGTCAGAGATTTTCAATTAATAGACACACCTTATCCTAAAGACAATAGCTTTTTTCCGAATTTAAAAAATGGCGATACTACCGGTTATGAACTTGGAAAATACATTGGAATGAAAGCTGTAAGATTCAATAATCGCGAATATTTAAAATATCGATACTACCAAATACATATACAGGCATATATTTCAAAAAATGGTAAAATTGACATAATTAACATTGATGCTGATAAACCTTTACCTGTTGATAGGATCAGGACTTTTTTTAATTCACATCTGTATAATGTTGATTTTTTGCCACCAGAGTTGGACAAATGGTATTTTCATGATTTTTTCTGGTTATTCAGAAACATCTCTGATGAAGAAGCTATACGAGAAAAATCTGAATATGACAAACAACAACAACTTGAAAGAGAAAGAAGATTAACACTCGACAGTATTAATCATGTATATATCCCCAAAAATCTGGAAGATTGTTTTGTTCAATTAGATAAGCAGCTACCAAAAGTAGCCAAAACCGAAATGCTTTCTCTTAAGGGCAAAGATGACATGATTCTTTATCATTTAAGTTTGGGAATGTGGATGCGCAATAACTGGGGATTACATGGGGGTTCAAGATTATTAGTTTATTTTAAAAATAGAGGATTTAGCGACCCTGAAGACATATCGGGCACCATCTTAGAAGATTATTACGATTGGCTAAATAATAAAAAAGAGGTATGGAAAGAATTTGAAACAAAGCATCCGGTCAAAAATTAATACCTGTCTTTTTTATGTGTTTAATATTTTGTTTGTAACATTTAAACCTGCACTTTAGTCAAAGCAACAAAAAAAGCATGGAGCCATTAATAAGCCTTAAAGATATCGGACGAAAATACATTATAGGCAGTGAAATAATTCACGCGCTTAAATCGGTATCGTTAACTATTAATAAGGGCGAATTTGTGGCGCTGATGGGGCCGTCGGGTTCGGGTAAATCAACGCTGATGAATATCCTGGGATGTTTGGATACGCCGACCAAGGGCGAATATATCCTGAACGGCATCAACGTAAGCCATATGAGCGATAATGAACTGGCCGAAGTGCGTAACTCAGAGATCGGTTTCGTTTTTCAAACTTTTAACCTGCTGCCCCGCAACACAGCCCTTGATAATGTGGCGCTGCCCTTAGTTTACGCGGGCATAAATAAAAACGACCGCATGGAACGCGCCCGGAAAACCCTGGAAAATGTAGGATTAGGCAACCGTACCGACCACCGCCCCAACGAATTATCGGGCGGACAAAGGCAGGGGGTAGCCGTGGCGCGGGCGCTTATTAACAACCCATCGATCATATTGGCCGATGAACCTACCGGAAACCTCGATACCAAAACATCCATCGAAATAATGGGGCTGATAGAGGACATACACGCAAAAGGCAATACCATTATATTAGTAACCCACGAGGAAGATATTGCCCGCCACGCCCACCGCATTGTACGTATGCGCGACGGCCTGATAGAAAATGATTATGCCAATACGGATATACAGAAGGTAGATAGGATGGCTATTAAGGTCTGAATATTAATATTATCTCAATTTAAATTCGAGCAAATTGACATATTGGTATAGCTTACCGTCGTCTTTTCTGTGATAACAATTACCTACTGCCATTAAATCTCCATCAAAGGGCCTAATTAATAAAATATCATCATTCCACTCATCCCTCTTGTAAATCCAGGAATTGATAAAATTAAATGTGGTGTCTAATTTTGATATTGTGAATTCACCTGTTTTTCTATTTGTTGGTCCGTAAACATAATAGCTATTTCCTGACTTTAATACCGACTGTATTCTATTATATTGGGGTGGGATATGAATTATTTTTGATAAAATCGGATTCATTCTATCATCAAATTTTTTTATAACAATAGTGTCTGAATTTGAACCGAAAAATAACCATCCGTCTATATAAGTTTGATATCCCTCAGTTTTTTCTAACTTTTTTTCAAATAATTTATGTCCTTTTAAATCAAACTGATATACTTTCTCACCTTCATGTTTAATATATTTTCCATGTGCTTTATCAAATCCTGTATATGAACTATATATCATTATTCGGTTGTCGGCAGCAATATTATCGCCCCAAAATGTATATTTCTTTTTAAAATCAATTTTTTTCTTCCAGTTTAACGTACCCCTCCCTGAAATATTTAATAGAAATAAAAACTGCTCAAAATCGTCTTTCTTTTTGAAAAAGGTGACCCTGGTTTTTCCGTAATACTTTGTGAGGGCAACCGGAACTATTCTTCTACTTTGAACTAAAATTACGATATTACTGTCACTCGTTATAGCTACACTTAAGCCATATAAAGAGGGTTCATACCCCGCACTAAATTCTTTAAACCACAATATTTTTCCGTCTTTTGAACTAATTCTGGCAACCCATATTTTTTTCAAGTCTGCCCTATCGCCCGCTGCAATAAAAGAGACACCATCATATTTTTTTATACATTTAACACGTTTTTCTTTAAAGATGAATTCCCACTGCTTTTTGCCTTGCCTATTTAACTTAAAAACACTGCCGCTGCTAATATGCCAATGTGGAGAATACAAATTCTGTATTTCCATATACTTCTTAAAATCTGTTCTTAAATAAGTTGTATCAGTTAGTTCTGGAAAATAGTTTCTTAACTCTGTTGAAATTATATAACAACTATCAGATGTTTTGAGTAACCCCGTTGACCTATAATCACCATAATAAACTTTATTCTTTATAGTATCCGTATAGAGATAGTTTGTATCTATAATAACTTTCGCTTTATTATCGCTTTGAGCATAAGCAGAAAATACCCATGTCAGTAGAAATAGTAATACTATTATTTTTTTGGTTGGATTATATAATAGGTTAAAAGGTTTCATTACATATAATGGTGTGGTGATGCCAACACCCATAAATTAAAGCTAACTATTTAATTCCGCTCCCGATAGCTATCGGGACAACCTTCCGCATTGCTCAACACCCTTCCGCCACCCTCGCCACAAACTCCGCCAGATGAATTGATGTCTCCGCGACTATCGGGTCGTAATTACCGATGATAAGGGTATGGTCAACCACTTCGATCATGAAATCATTATCGCGTATATCCATCACTGCGTTCCTGAAATTACGGTCCATGCATAAACCGGCTTTTACATGATCGTTCACTACGACATAAAAAGTATCGCTAAAGGCTTTGTCTTCTTTAAAATCAAGTTCTAAAGGGTGCATCAGCTCCAGTATCTTATCGGTCAGCGTTTCGCGGCGTATTAAAACGCGGCCAAAATTTTGCTTTACGTAGGTGAGGCCCCAAACCTGGTATTCCTGGTGATGGGTGGTGTGCTTTACATCCCCCAATTTATAATGTACCTCAACAAATAAAATATACGAGTCGCCGCGCTCATGTTTAATTACGTAGGAGCCTTTTACATTAACATCGAGGCAATTTTTAAACACCTCAAATTGTTCCAGGTTGAAATCAATATACCCGGTAAGCTGTATATTAAATTTTTCTTTCAGCGCTTTATAGGTATCGTAAAACCTGTCTATGGTTTCTGAGTTCAGGCCAACTGTATCAAATGGGTAGTTTTCCATTAAAGTTTAGTGTTTGTTAAAAATACATAACAATTATACTAATAATGAAATTTGCCTTTTCGCCCCAAAGCAAACGCATTAAAATTTATTTCTGGTTCACTTTTAGGCGGCTCCGATGGAGCCTGAAAAGGTTTTATTCATGTTTTCTATAAACAGGAGGCTCCGCCGGAGCCTTCAAACGATTAAATTGAGCTTTTTACCGTTCTAGGAACGCCCTGTTTATAGAAAATTAAAAAGAACAGTTTGGGCTCCATAGGAGCCTCCTGATTTGTTTTAGTGCGTTTGCCCAGCCTTCCCCGCAATGACGCGTGCTTATTAATAGGTTTTCATCTTCCCGCAAGTGCAGGCGCAATTAGGGTCGCTTACACCGAGTTTCTTTAAAAAATATTGGTAAAAAGCAATGCGGTCGGTCATACCGGAATTATTATCGCCCTTATTGCATTCCACCGCGCCGTTAACTATGTTAATGGTCATGCCAAAACCCGGCGCGCGGCCAGCGGCTTTATCGGCAGCAGCAGGTTTCCATTTGCCTGTCATCACATCGTGCGCCGATGGTTTATACGTTTGCGGCGTCATCCAGAAATAAATGGCCGTTTTAAAGGCCGTAACGGGGTCGGTTTCTACCAGGTCAGGATTATTCAATAATATTTTATGATCGCCGAAGATGCAATCAGAAGCATAGCCATAATTACCATTAATGCTTAACTGCATGGGGCCGCGGCCATAGTATTTTTTACCCTTAACCGGCGGGTATGCATCGTTAGGGTAAATATAAGTTAGAGATGTATTAGTTTCGTGGGTAAACATCAGTCCGTCCGTATAGGTGCCATCTTCGCCATGCCTTGTTTCGTGGGCAATATGGGCGAAAAACGCGGCCAGTTCTTTTTTATTTGTCAAAGCATCGCTTTCGGTACAAAAATTTGCGTAATCTATAGTATAAATGCTGTCGGGTTTTGCTTTTGCCCAGGCTTCGTCCCAATCGGCATCTTGCCGCACTGTGGCTGATTTCCCGGTGCTTTTATCGGTACGTATAAACTGGTAAACCGATGCTGCCCGTCGGGTAATTTTCATCTTTATTAAACCGAGGTCTTTTATCGCTTTTATAAAAGAGGCGTAAGTATAAAATTTATCGTGCTGTGGAAAAAGGGCATTGAATTGCTTTTCGGTAATTAAATTAAAAGCTGCGGGTAGCTTTACTGTTACCGGCGTATTTGCTGTTGTTCCGCATTTAAAACTAAGCAGCAACATGGCTGATACCAGCAGGAATAGATATTTTGTCGATAATATGATCGGTTTCACAGCGTATATAATTATTTACAATAATAAAAAGCAAGTTTAAAGTAACTCATAAATATTGAGTAATAATTAACTATGTTTAAATCAATATTTTTAAACCCGTATGAAGATATATACCAAAACAGGCGATAAAGGTTTTACTTCGTTAATTGGCGGTACGCGTGTACCCAAACATCATTTGCGTATTGAGAGTTACGGAACGGTTGATGAGCTGAATAGCTGGATAGGGTTAATACGCGACCAGGATATTACAACGCATGATAAAGACTTTTTAAAGCAAATACAAGACAGGCTGTTTACAATAGGTTCATCGCTGGCAGCTGATCCTGAAAAATCAAAGATGGTTATACCTGACCTGCATTTGACAGATATAGAACTACTGGAAAAAGAAATGGATAAAATGAACGAGCAATTACCAGAGCTTAAGCATTTTATTTTACCCGGCGGCAGCGACAGTATATCGTATTGCCATATAGCGCGCTGCGTATGCCGAAGGGCCGAGCGCCTTGCCGTACATCTTGCCGAAGAAAGCACCGTTGATGAAAAGGTAATAATTTACCTGAATAGGCTGAGCGATTACCTGTTCACATTAGCCCGAAAATTGGGAAACGACAAACAAATACCTGAAAATCAATGGATACCGAGGTTGTGAAAAAATTTGAAAAATATATTGATAATCAATATAAAAATATTATACTTTTGCGAAAATGTAAATTTCACTTATTAAACTAAAATATAGGATAAATATGTACTGGACACTCGAATTAGCATCTCACCTGGAGGATGCGCCATGGCCCGCAACCAAAGACGAATTAATTGACTACGCGATACGTTCAGGAGCCCCTGTTGAGGTTATTGAGAACCTGCAGGCGTTAGAGGATGATGGCGAGCCTTATGAAAATATTGAAGAGATATGGCCTGATTACCCTACAAAAGATGACTTCTTTTTTAACGAAGACGAATATTAATTACACCCGCAATTAAGCAAAAACCCTGTTCTGATAGCTATCCGGACAGGGTTTTTTGTTTAACCCCGTTTTGGAATGGTTTTAGTTATTATAAAAAATATTATAATAATTAAACATAAAAAAATGAGAGGCTTATTGTACATCATCGCTGTTATCCTTGTTATAGGATGGGCATTTGGATTTTTCTTTTATTCCGCAGGCGGAATAATCCACATATTATTAGTTATAGCAATTGTAGCTTTACTTTTAGGTTTGATTAGGAGGGCTTAAGCCCCTCCTAAATCCTCCCCGGTAGGGAGGACTTTAAATATTTCTTTGAAAAGTAAGTATTTTTTAGAAAACATCCCAAGTCTCCCCTACCGGGGGAGATTTAGAGGGGGCTGGCTTAACTAATCCGGTACATCTTCCCCGGTAACGACCGTATAAAACCCTGCATTTCCATATTCAGTAAATTCATGGCCAGCCGGCTCATGGGCATATTGGTTTTAATGGTAAGGTCATCAATGGCCAGCGGTACTTTATGCTGCCGGATGATCTCGAATATAGTTTGTTCATCTGCCGAAAGATCCAGGGGCAGCATAAATTGTTCAACAGGTTTGGCATCGTCGGGTTTCTCCCATCCCAAACTGTAGGCCAGGTCGGCCACACAGGTAAGCAGGGCGGCTTTATTATTGCGGATCAAAAAGTTGCACCCTTCCGAATATTCATCATCAACCCTGCCCGGAAACGCGAACACATCCCGGTTATAGGAGTTGGCTATCTCGGCGGTTATCAGCGCGCCGCCTTTTATGCTGGCCTCAATTACAATAACCGCGTCGGCCATACCCGCAACTATGCGGTTACGCTGCGGAAAGTTCTCCCGGTCAGGTTTAGTGTCTGACGGATATTCGGTTAACAGGCCGCCATTCTCCAGCATCTTATCTGCGGTTACCCGGTTTTGTGAGGGATATATGCGGTCAAGCCCATGGCCCAGTATTCCCACGGTAGCCACCTTATTTTTTAAACATTCCCTATGCGCGGCCACATCAATGCCCAGGGCAAGGCCGCTTATTACCAATACCCCGTATGGCTGTAGCTCCTCTATTAATTGGGCGCATAGCTGCCTGCCATAATCGGTAGCGTTGCGCGTACCTACTATGCTGACAATACGGCGGGCGTTAAGGTTGGCATTTCCTTTACTATATAGTAGGATAGGGGCGTCAATGCAGCTTTTCAGTCGTTTTGGGTAACGGCTGTCGGTAAAAAAAATAACATCGATGCCGTTCTTCTCTACAAATTTTATTTCATCCGCCGCTTTTTGCAGGGCCTCTTTAAAATTGAAGGTTTTAAATGTTTTTTCGCCTATGCCGGGCACATCAAGCAGTTTGTGTTTTGGTGCGTTAAATACAGCCTCGGCGCTGCCAAAATGATTAACCAATTGCCTTCCCAATGCAGGGCCAATGTTTTTTACGAATGTTAAAGCTATTTGGTGTAGTTGTGACATATAGTTTCCGGGATGCTAAAATAGAAAATATTTGCTATAATTTTTAGTATTAAAAATGTTTATTCTCTGCGTGTCATTTCGACCGTAGGGAGAAATCTATACACTTGCATGGTTCGCCGCCTATCATGTATAGATTTCTCCCTGGGGTCGAAATGACATTAAAAAAATATTAAAAAAACTATAAAAATAGTTTGCAAACTACAAAAATAGTTTTACCTTTACCCAACTACAAAAATAGTTTGCTATGAATATCAAAGAACTCACCAAAGCCGAAGAACAGGTAATGCAGCTATTATGGCAATTAAATGAAGCCATAGTAAAGGACATTATCGAAAAAATGCCCGACCCCAAACCAGCCTATAATACCGTATCCACGGTAGTAAGGGTACTGGAAGGAAAGGGGTTTATTGGCCATAAGGCCTATGGCAACTCGCATGTTTATTTCCCGCTTATCAGTGAGGCGGCGTACCGCAAATTCACTTTTGATAAGATGATGAGCAATTATTTCAGCAACTCGTACGAGAGCCTGGTATCCTTTATTGCCAACGAGAAGAAATTAAGCCTAAAGGAACTGGACGAACTAACCAAACTGATAGATAACCTAAAAACCAAAAAACAATGAACTGGCTGTATTACCTCGCGGAAGCAAATATATACCTGGGTGTATTTTATCTGGCTTACTGCTTATTTTTAAAAAAGGAAACCTATTACCAGCTAAACAGGGCCTACCTGATAGTTAGCTGCATTGCCGCCTTTATTTTGCCGGTTTTGCAAATAGGTTCTTTAAAACACGTTGAGCCTGCAACCGTTGTCAGGGTAACTTCTGCTGTTCCTGTTCAAACCACATACGAAACCATACCTGCCGCTGCCGTTCAGGCAACACCTGCTGTTACTGCCACTGCTGCTCCGGTAATTGAGCATCATTTTACACTGCAGCAAGGTTTATGGTACGGCTATATCACAGGGGTGGTTATTTTATTGCTTGTACTGCTGATCAAATTATATACTCTGTACCGACTGATGCAGAATGAACAATGTATCAAACAGGATAAGCATAAGCTGATATATCTCACCGGCACCGACGTTGCTTTTTCCTTTTTAAATTACCTGTTTATCGGCGCCAACGCGCCGGGGGCCAATACCATGATCAGGCATGAGCTGGTGCATATACGCCAGCGCCACTCGGCTGATATTATTTTTATCGAGTTGTTAAAGATCATCAGCTGGTTCAATCCCTGCATCTACCTGCTGCAAAACAGCCTTAAAACCGTACACGAATACATTGCCGACGAGCATACCGCTGCTTACGAAACCGACGCCCTTACGTACTCGTCGTTTTTGGTTAACAATGCTTACGGCGCGGGCGGCTCATCTATTACCCATTCATTTTTCAATTATAACCTGTTAAAAAAGAGAATTATCATGTTAAACCAACAACGTTCGGGTAATTTGGCAAGGCTGAAGTACCTGGTGGCTGTACCCATTTGTGCAGGCTTATTGTGCGCCTCGACCCTGGCGTTCAGCAAAACTTATGGCTGGGTTGATCTGGCGCCGGCTAAAGTAAAAGCGTATGATCAACCTTACCTGCTTAATTTTCCTAAAAAGAAACGTTTAAAAGTTACCCAAAATGGCGTTACTACCTTAACCGACCAATTTTCTATTGGGCAAAAAGATAAACAGGTAGTTTATACCGTTAATACGCTTACTAACAGCGACAAATCATTGTTGCTGAAAAATAATAAAATAAAGGTAGAAGTAGTTGATACCACCTTTAGTGGCGATGGCAAATTGCCTTTACCAATTGTAAATTTTGACGGCTATGAAATGTTAGATCATTATTTGCATGAAAATATTCATTACCGGTCGGATAAGGATGAAAAAGGCGGCCTGGTAGTAATAGGTTTTACCCTCGATAAAGACCGCAGGATAACCAATACCAAAATAGTTAAAAGCGGCGGAAGCAAATTGGACGAGTTGGCCCTAAATGGTTTCAGTTCCTATAAAGGCATAGTTAATGATGACGGCGGCAAGAATTACGAGATGGGCGTTTACTTTTTTACGGGCGATTATTCTATTTTTAATTATCATTACGACAGCCACGAATTTGCCGGCGAATTAATTATTGCCAATTATGATTTTGTCCCTAAGGTTACACGCAAAGGCTATGAGTATGATGAAACCATACACGCAGCGCCGATTGTTGATAGGATATTCACAAAATTTGTTATATACGAAAAAAACAGTGAGCCTAAATGGTACCTGAGTAATACGGCAACACCCGACGAGATAAAACTATTAAAAGAAAAATACGGGTACACTTTCCCTACAAGCGCCGCTTTCGGTATAGCTATGGAAAAAAATAGCACAGATGATAAAAAATGGATTGGGTTTAGCCTTAATGTAGCCTCTTATTTAGAGGCGCCGTATGCCAACGACTTTTATAACAAGGTTATCGATAATATAAAATATCCCCAAAAGGAAAAGGATGCACATACGGCCGGCCTGGTTATTTTAAACTTTAACCTCGGCAATAATGGCGCAATAGGTAATGTTACCGTAGCGAAAAGCGCGGGGCATGATTTTGACGAAAAAGCAGTTAACGCCCTTCAATCATACAAAACCCCTATAAAAGATAAGGCGGGGCAGCATAGCATTGCCATTTTATTTTGCGTTGTTGAGAAACAATTAAGGCCAACAGTAAGCGAAAGTTTGAAAAACGAGGGGTACGTGGGTGAGTTAGCAATTTCTAACGTAGTATCGCCATTTACACCATTAGTTAAGTATCCGGCATCGGTGGTAAAACCGGTTAGTATTACAAAGAAAGTATCAGATGCGTTTTACAGGTATATCCGGAACAATATTCATTACCCGGCAGAAGCGCGGAGCAATAACAGTACAGGAAAAGTTATTGTAACCTTTTCAGTAGCCGGCAATAAAATTACCGATATTGAAATACTAAGAGGTATAGGCCATGGTACAAACGAAGAAGTGACAAGGGTTTTGCAAAACTACATCCCAAATGACAGCATGGAACCCGGTAACTATATTATGCCTGTCAATTTCACGCTTGCAGGCGGGAATGACACACCAAATTCGCCGCACGAAAGCAAAGATGATAAACCTAAAGAATATATAGGCGTTGCCAATGGTTTTATCTCTTTGAACGAAGTTGTTGTTGTTGGCTATGGGAAGCGGTAATTTACCAGGCTTTAGTGAGATTTACGAAGTTTTTTAAAATTTCGTAAATCTTGCTTAATAGATTTTAAAATCTATCACTTCTTATGAGAAAAATTAGCATTATACCGGGTTTGCTTATCATTATTACGTTTGCGGCCAGGGCGCAAACCCAACCGGGGATGAAGCATGATAGCCTTGCCCAGGTTACTATTAAGGGAAAGGCACCAAAATTACCCAATGTTCAACAAATCAGTCTGCGCGCCCCTGATAAATTCAAGATCGATGGAAAAGCAACTGAATGGGCCGGTCAATTCCAGGCCTACAATACCAATGATGATATTTTTTATACTTTGGCTAACGACGATAAATACCTTTACTTAACCCTGCAGGCAACAAATTATACTATAGTGAATAAAATTTTAGGCGGGGGCGTAACTTTTACTATAAATACATCGGGCAAAAAGAATTTTAAAGATGGTGTGAGCATTACTTACCCCATGATCAATAAACATGACCGGATATGGGTAAACTCAAGCGCTATGCCTGTAATTATCCCCGGTAATGCAGCATCGGTAATGCAGGCCGATTCATTTATGAATAATAACAACTTGCGTTTGGGCGATAAATCAAAATTGATAATGGTTACCGGCATAAAAGGGGTAGATACGCTTATATCGCTATATAACCAGGATGGAATTAAAGCAGCATCGCAGTTTGATAATAAAATGGCTTACACTTATGAGCTGGCTATAGACCTGAAAAAGCTTGGCTTAACGGTAAATGACGCGCAAAAATTTACCTATAACATTAAACTGGGTGGTGTGGATATGGCAGCAGCATGGAAGGATGTAGGCATAACTGTTGTATTTGGTGAAGGGGGCATGCCTGTTAGTGTGAATATGGATCCCGGTACAACAACGGTTGTCAAACCCAATCTTCCGTACAAAATACATGTTGTTACGTTTACATCACCAACAGATTTTTGGGGAGAATATACTTTGGCGAAGAAATAACCTGCTATGAAAAAGATAAACCTCACATTATCCGCTTTATTCGTGGTTGTTGCTGTAGTGGTAAATGCCCAGAAACTGCCTAACATACAGCAAGTCAGCGTACGCGCACCTGGTAATATAAAAATTGATGGCAAAACAACCGAGTGGAATGACATTTTTTATGCCAGGAATAATAATGCCCGCATATTGTACACCATATCTAACGACGATGATAAGCTTTATTTAACTGTACAATCATTAGGGAAATTCGAAAACGAAAAAATTGCGGAGGGAGGTGTTACTTTAACGATCAGTCATTCAGCAGAAAAGAGGAAAAGAGAAAAAGATACCAGTAATGTATCCATTACCTTTCCGTTAGCGTCCCCGGGAATCTCCGGGGGTGTAAATGCCATAAGTTCTAATTATTTTTATTTTGACAGTAAAGAAAGACAAAAACGTAAAAAAGAGTGCGACTCCCTGGTAAATGCCATTAACGAACGGGCAGGTAAAGCATTTAAAGTAATAAAAATTACAGGTATAAAAGATGTAGATACGCTTATTTCTGTTTACAATGCCACCGGCATAAAGGCGGCAGTCAGTTTTGACCAAAATATGATTTTGACCTATGAGTTGGCCATTCCGCTCAAATACCTGGGCCTTACTACAGATAATCCGGTAAAATTCAGTTATAATATTAAAATAAATCATCAGCCCTATTTAAGGCCTTTGGTAAACTATAGCCCGAATGTTTCGCATGCCGGGAGTGGCGGAATGACAATGGAAGGAATGGTACCAATTAGCGAAAGCGATGTGCCCCCGGATATAATATATCGAACGTTTGATTCGGATTTTTGGGGAGAATATACTTTGGCAAAGAAATAACCTGCTATGAAAAAAATAAACCTCACATTATCCGTTTTATTCGTGGTTGCTGCTGTAGCGGTAACTGCCCAGAAACTGCCCAATGTGCAGCAAACCAGCCTGCGCGCCCCGGCTAATATAAAAATTGATGGCAAAGCTACGGAGTGGGATAACAAATTTGAGGCATATAACCATGCAACTGATATTTATTATACCTTATGCAATGATGATAATAACTTGTACCTGGTGGTTCATGCCGGCAATCCTGATGTATTGTCTAAAATAACCAACCGTGGCGTACTATTGGTTGTTAATCCATCAGGCAAAAAGACAGATAAAGATGCTATCTCCATTGCCTATCCCATTTTTGAACTGCAATATGCAAATAAACCATATATCCGTTTTAGTAACGCCAGTGGCCTAACCCATGCTCAGCGCATAGCTATAGCAGCGAACCCCGATTCAATGCTAAGGGTTGCGAACAAAAAGCTGCATGATAATGAGAAATATATCCGCACAAGTGGTATGCCCGATGTTGATACCCTGCTTTCAGTTTATAATGATATAGGTATAGTGGCAAGGGAAGGTTTCGACACCGGTATGATCTATACCTATGAACTGGCTGTACCTTTAAAATATCTTAAATTATCATCAGGCAGTCTTATAAAATTCGCTTACCATATTGTTTTGCCGGGACTTAATGTAGATAAGGACTTCGGGATCAAAGTAACTAAAATGGCAGATGGCACACCTGTTATTTCCTTTGCCCCGGGAGCTGCAACTATAATGAA
>Ga0206932_1047_pt1 | contig 30143 bp, 11 predicted proteins | sample Alteio_BWOrgHeat_18_FD_153244 | JGI IMG/M metagenome (GOLD analysis project Ga0206932, IMG submission 153244) | Enriched cells from forest soil in Barre Woods Harvard Forest LTER site, Petersham, Massachusetts, United States -... | ecosystem: Environmental > Terrestrial > Soil > Temperate forest >...
ACATTATTGATTTAGGCAACCAAACAGGAGATAATGAATGGGATGGCAAATTAAAAGGTGAAACAGTTATGCTCAGCCCTATGAATGTTGACAAAAACTTTGTTCCCTTCTTTAAAATACAATTAACTGATGGTAAAAATTTCAGTGGTGCTGTTGCAGACTCAATGCATTTTATTCTGAATGAAACCGCAGTAAAGGCAATGCGCTTAAAAAATCCGGTTGGCCAAACTATACGTCTTTGGAAAACACGGGGCACAATAATCGGTGTAGTAAAAGATTTTCATTTTGAATCAATGCGTAATAAAATAAAGCCGGCAATTTTTTATGATCAACAAAAAAATTATGGCCATATTTATATAAGAACAACCGGTAAAGATTTGCCCAACACTATTGCGGCTGCAAAAGCAGAATGGAATAAGTATAATGCAGCATTTCCTTTTAATTACAGGTTTCTCGATGATAAGTATAAAAGCCTGTATGAATCCGAACAAAGAACAGGTTTACTCTTCAACATATTTGCAGGCATAGCCATATTCATTTCCTGTCTCGGGCTTCTTGGCCTTGCCGCTTATACAGCGCAGGTGCGTACAAAAGAAATAGGCGTGAGAAAAGTATTAGGAGCAAGTGTTGCAGGTATTATACAACTGCTTGCATCAGATTTTATTAAGCTTGTATTTATTGCCATTGTAATTGCAACACCTGTTGCCTGGTATGTAATGAATAAATGGCTGCAGGATTTTGCATATAAAATAAATATAAGCTGGGTTGTGTTTTTAATTGCAGGATTGGCTGCTATAATTATTGCAGTATTAACGATAAGTTTTCAATCAATAAAAGCGGCAATTGCAAACCCTGTGAAGAGTTTGAGAACGGAATAATTCAATTCGACAATGAGACAATTTGAAAATTTGAAAATAAATCAGACATCATAAAATCATACATCAGAAATCAATTTTTATGTTTAAAAATCATTTGCAGGTTGCATTTAGAAACATTTTAAAAAGAAAGGGCTATACTATTTTTAATATAGTTGGGCTTGTAATTGGTATTGCATGTTGTCTTCTCATATTTCAATATGTTGCTTACGAAAAAAGCTATGATAAGTTTCATAAGAATGTAAATGATATTGTTCGTCTTCGCCTTGATCTGCATGATCAGGGAAGACTTACAATGCAGTCTGCAACTGTGTTTGCGGGTGTTGCGCCTTTATTAAAAAAAGATTTGCCAGAAGTTGAAAATTATTGCCGTTTAATTGATACAAGAATTTCATGGCAGGGTAATGAGCCTGTGCAAAACAACGTAGTGTTCGCAAATGAAGGGAAAAATATTAAGGCACTTGAAAACAAAGGCTATTATGCAGACCAGGGTTTTCTCGACATGTTTAGCTTAACCATTATTAAAGGAGATAAGGATGCTCTATTAAATGCACCTGATAGAATTATTTTGTCCGAAACACTTGCAAATAAATATTTTGGTGATGATGATGCAATTGGCAAACAAATTACAGTTCGTGAAGGTGGCAATAAATACAGTTATTTAATAACGGGTGTATTTAAAGATTATCCAACCAATTCGCATCTCTCATTTGATTACCTGGTATCATACCAAACTTTTGTGAACATGATAAAACGTTTGGGTGCGCCTGAAGGTTTAAATCCTGAAACAACTTTAGGCTGGTATGATTATTATGTTTATCTGCAGTTACATGCGGGTACAGATCAAAAAAAGCTTGATGAAGATTTGGTCTCTTTTTCTGATAAATATTTGAATAATGATTACATGAAAGCGCATAACAATCGTGAAGATTTGTATTCAATGGCTTTAAAAGATATTCATCTCAACTCACATTATAACGAAGAAGCAGGCGTAAACGGTGATGGCAAATCTGTTTCATTTCTTTTCCTGGTCGCATTCTTAATTATAATTATTGCATGGATAAATTATACAAATCTTGCAACAGCACGTTCATTGGAAAGAGCAAAAGAAGTTGGCATAAGAAAAGTGCTGGGTGCGGTAAGAAAAAATTTAATGCTTCAATTTCTAACTGAAAGTTTTTTACTAAATTTTGCAGCAGTTATCATTGCAATTATTCTTGCATTTTGCTTTACACCTTCATTCAATCATCTTATCGGAAGCACTTCTGAAAAGAATTTTTATTTGCCTTTACCATATTTGATTGCTTTCATTTGCTTATTCTTAACCGGTGCATTTATTTCAGGAATTTATCCTGCATTTGTTTTATCAGGTTTTCATCCTATTGCAGTATTGAAAGGATTATTTAAAAATTCAAACAGTGGAATGTTTGTAAGAAAAGGATTGATAATTGGCCAATTTGCAACATCCATTATTTTGATAGCAGGAACCATTATTATTTATCAGCAGGTAAATTTTATGCGTAACCAAAAACTTGGCGCTGATATCAACCAAACATTAATACTAAATGGCCCGAGTGAAAAACAAGACAGCATTTATACAACTTCTTACCAGGCTTTTAAAAATGAAATACTTCGAATAAGCGGTATAAAAAATATTGCAGCATCTTCCGGTGTTATGGGCAAAGAAATTTACATGACCAATGGAGCCTTTCTTGTTAATTCAAAAGATAAAAATGCGGTAACAGTTTATACTTTATATGTAGATGCTGATTTTCTTTCTTCTTATGGAATGCAGTTTAAAGCGGGTCGAAATTTTGTATCAAATGATCCTGGTGATAAAAAAACTGTTGTGTTAAGTGAAGAAGCGGTGAAGCTTTTAGGAATTAATGATCCGACAAAAGCAGTGAATCAAATAATTTATAATTATGATGATTCATTAAAAGTTATTGGTGTTGTTTCAAACTATCACCAGCTGGGATTAAACAAGTCAATGTTACCCGTGATATTTGTTCCAAGACCTGAGATCAATAATTACTATTCGATAAAATTTCAAACAAGTGATGTTCGCCGGGTTGTTGCATCTGTAGAAAAAATATGGAATGATTATTTTCCTCAAAATCCTTTCAGCTATTATTTTTTGGATGACTCTTTTAATGCGCAGTATAAAGCTGACGGTCAATTTGGAAAAGTGTTTGGATTGTTCTCTTTTCTTGCCATTATTATTGCATGTTTTGGCTTGTTAAGTTTATCAGCATACAATGTATTGCAACGCACCAAAGAAATTGGAATAAGAAAAGTACTTGGCGCTCCTGTAAGCAATATTATTTATTTGCTCGCAAAAGATTTTATGTTGCTTGTTTGTGTTGCATTTTTTATTGCAGTGCCCATTACCTGGTTTGTAATGAATAACTGGCTGCACGATTATGCATACCGCATTTCAATTAGCTGGTGGATATTTTTAATTGCAGGAATTATTGCGTTGATGATTGCATTAGTAACGATAAGTTTTCAATCAATAAAAGCGGCAATTGCAAACCCAGTGAAGAGTTTGAGAACGGAATAATTCAATTCGACAATGAGACAATTTGAAAATTTGAAAATAAAAAGACTTACAACATAAAACATAGAACTTAAAACTTACAACGTGTTTAAAAATTATTTTAAAACAGCATGGCGCAACATTGTAAAGAATAAAACTTATTCGATAATCAATATACTCGGATTGGCAACCGGTATGGCTGTAGCAATGATTATTAGCTTATGGATATATGATGAGGTATCTGCCAATAAAAATTTTAAAAACTACGATACCATTTACCAGGTAATGATGAACCAAACTTTTGACGGTGTTCGTGGGACACAACAAGCATTACCTTTTCCAATAGGTGAAGAACTTAAAAATAAATTCCCCGATTTTAAAGCTGTGGCAATGTGCGATTGGGGACAAAACCGATCGTTGATTTATGGTGAAAAAAAGATAAGCAAGTTTGGACATTTTATTGGTGAAGATGCTGCTTCTATGTTTTCTTTAAACATACTGGAAGGAAGCAAAGATCCTTTGCACGATCCTTATTCAATTGTATTAACAAAAGAAACTGCAGATATACTTTTTGGAAATCAGGATCCCATTGGGAAAACCGTCAAACTTGATAACCAAACTGACTTGAAAGTAACAGCAGTTGTAGATAAGGAACCTAAAAACAGTTCGCTCTCTTTTGATTATTTAATTCCTTTTCAATTGCAGGAAAATATTTATCCATGGGTAAAACTCTATCATAAATCAAACTGGGCAAATAATTCATGGCAAACATTTGTACAATTATATCCTAATGCTAACCTCGCAAGTGTAAAAACAAAAATCAAAAATGTTGTGATCTCTCATTTTACAGATGAGAATACATTGAAGCATATTAAGCCGGAAGTATTTATTCATCCAATGTCGAAATGGAGACTATACAGCGATTTTGAAAATGGCAAAAACATCGGTGGCTTTATAAAATATGTAAGAATGTTTGGCATCTTAGGCCTCATCGTTTTGCTGATCGCCTGTATCAACTTCATGAATCTAAGCACTGCACGTTCAGAAAAAAGAGCGAAAGAAGTTGGTGTTCGTAAGGCTGTTGGCTCGGGAAGAAAACAGCTTATTAATCAATTCTTAAATGAATCGGTATTAATGGCTTCGTTTGCATTTCTATTGGCACTTGGTATGGCAGCACTTGCTTTGCCTTATTTCAATAAGCTCACCGATAAAGATATGAGTCTGCATTTAGCCAATCCTGTTTTTTGGTTGATCATGATTTTGTTCACTATTGTTACCGGTTTGCTCGCAGGAAGTTATCCTGCATTTTATCTTTCTTCTTTCAATCCTGTGCGTGTACTGAAAGGAAATTTAAAAGCTGGTAAAAGAAGTTCATTGCCGCGAAAAATATTAGTGGTAATTCAATTCGCAAGTTCAGTAGTACTAATGATTGGAACAATCATCTTTTATCAGCAAATACAATATGGAAAGAACAAACCCATCGGTTTCAATAATAAAGGATTAATCTCTGTATACTGGTCTGATGATATCGCCAAAAATATTGAATCACTTCGCCAGGAATTGCTAAGTTCAGGCGCAGCCATTTCAATATGTCAAAGCAATTCATCTCCTTCAGAAATTCAAAGCAATAATAATGGCTGGGAATGGAAAGGAAGTCAGCCAGTCGAAAAGTCGGTACCATTCTCAACAATCACCACCACTTACGATTATACAAAAACGTTAGGTATAAAATTATTGGAAGGAAGAGATTTTTCAAGAGATTTTGCAGATTCCAATTCAGTTATTTTAAATGAAGCAGCAGTAAAACGCATGAGGCTTCAACATCAAGTGGGTGAAACATTGAAATGGAATGATAAACCTATGACTGTTGTTGGAGTGATACCAGACATTCAAATGCAATCACCATACCGCCCCATCTCTCCGCTCACTATTATATTTAATAAAGATTGGGTAGGTCATTTGGATGTCCGGTTAAACCCTGATATGTCTGCATCACAAGCTCTCGCTTTAATGAAACCTATTTTTGAAAGGTACAATCCTGCTTATCCTTTTGAATATCATTTTGCAGATGAAGAATATGCGAAGAAATTTAATTACGAAGAACTGGTTGGCAACCTTGCTGCAATTATTGCGGTGCTGGCAATTTTTATTTCATGCCTTGGTCTTTTTGGCTTGGCATCATTCACAGCAGAGCAAAGAGTAAAAGAAATTGGAGTAAGAAAAGTGCTTGGCGCAAGTGTGCTTAATTTATGGCGATTGCTTTCAAAAGATTTTATGATACTTGTTTTATTATCATGCGCAATTGCTATTCCTGTTGGCTGGTATTGCATGAACGAGTGGCTGGAAAATTATCAATACAAAACAAGTATTAATGTTGGGGTTTTTGTAGCAGTAGTATTGGTAGCCATGATAATAACATTGCTAACGGTAAGTTTCCAGGCAATAAGAGCAGCAATGGCAAATCCTGTGAAGAGTTTGAGAACAGAATAGTCTGAGCCAAAATTTTGTGTAGATTATAAGGATTAACATGATTGAATAAAAAACAAATCAGGCATTATTAAACATTCATCATACATCAACTTCTATGTTTAAAAATTATTTTAGAACTGCATTCAGAAATTTTTGGCGTAATAAATCTTTTTCTGCTATTAATGTGCTTGGATTATCTATCGGCATCAGCGCTTCGCTGATTATATTTTTAATTGTTCAGTTTGAATTGAGTTATGATAAAGTTGAAACTAATGATAACCGTATTTATCGTGTAGTGATGGATATGAAATTTAATGGAAATGACGGTCATTCACCGGCAGTGGTTGCACCATTAAGTTCAGCTATTCAGCGTGAAATTACAGGTGTCGAAGCAACGGTTCCTGTAATGCAGTTCCAGGGAGATGCAACAGCAAAAGTGAGCATTGAAAAAGAAGGTTCATCAAAACCATCTGTATTTAAAAAACAACCTGATATTGTTTTTACCAATCCTCAATATTTTTCATTGCTGCCTTTTAAATGGGTTGCAGGTTCTCCTGAGTCTTCATTAAAAAATCCATTCAATGTTGTGCTTACAGAAAGCAGAATTAAACAATATTTTCCTTCAACAAATATTAATGATGTAATTGGTAAGCAAATAAAATATAATGATGATTTTACTGCAACAGTTTCAGGTGTTGTAAAAGATTTGAATGAGCATACCTCTTTTGATGCAGTTGAATTTATTTCGTTTGCAACCATTGCGCAAACGCACATGCAGAATGATTTTATGATGAACACATGGGATGATTGGATGAGTTATTCGCATTTGTATGTTAAGCTATCAGACAATACAAAAAATGTAAATGTTGAAAAACAGCTGAATAATCTTTTTGTTAAGTATAATAAGAACGCAAACAAAGATGCAGCTAACTATATGCATTTGCATTTACAACCCTTAAACGATGTTCATTTCAATAACTTGTATGCAAGCTTCGATGGCCGCATTGCACATAAACCAACATTGTATGGATTACTCGCTGTTGCCGCATTCTTATTGATTTTAGCTTGCATCAACTTCATCAATTTAACTACTGCAAATGCAGCAAGCCGCGCAAAGGAAATTGGCATTCGTAAAACAATGGGCAGTTCAAAAAAACAACTCATTTTTCAATTTCTTGGCGAAACATTTCTATTTACGCTTGCAGCGTGTGTTATATCATTTTGTATAGCACCATTGTTACTTAAACTATTTGCTGATTTTATTCCACCAGGTTTAAATTTTCAGCCATTCAATCAACCAAATATTTTCTTATTCTTATTAGCGCTTGCAGTTGTTGTAAGTTTTCTTTCAGGGTTATATCCGGCATTTATTTTATCAGGTTATAAACCGGTGAAAGTTTTAAAAAATCAATCATTCACTTTTAGTAATGAAACGAGACATGCATGGATAAGGAAAATATTAACCGTTTCGCAATTTGTGATTGCGCAATTCTTTGTAATTGCAACTGTGATGGTGAGTAAACAAATAAATTATTCTTTGAATGCTGATATGGGTTTTAGAAAAGATGTGGTTTTAAGTTTTGATTTACCGCGACAAGATACAGTTGCTATTCATCGCAGTGTTTTATTGAATAAAATAAAGGCCCTTCCCGGTGTGCAGATGGCGAGCAGGGGCTTTCTTACACCTGCCGATGAAGGTGCGGCGTTTACAGATATTTCATACGCAGCTGCTGCAAATGATAATAAAGAAAGTGTGCAGTTGCGTTGGGGCGACAGCAATTATTTAAAGCTGTTCAATATAAAAATTCTTGCAGGCAGGAATATTGAAGAAAGTGATACGATAAAAGAGTTTCTGATAAATGAAACATATGCGAGATCGCTTGGCTTTAAACGCCCGCAAGATGCAATTAATAAATTGCTTGATTATAACGGAATGAAATTGCCTGTTGTGGGTGTGATGCATGATTTTAATGAGCAATCATTTCATGCTCCGGTTGGTCCGTTGGTATTTACAAGCTTTGATGATAGGAGCTATTTCATTCACGTGTTGTTACAATCTCAAAACGGCAACACTACATCATGGTCGAATACGATTGCGCAAATTCAGAAAGCATATCATCAATTGTATCCTGATGAAGATTTTACTTATAAGTTTTTAGATGACACGATTGCAAAATTTTATGAATCCGAACAACATACTGCAAGTTTGTTAAGTTGGGCAACAGGGTTATCCATTCTTATTAGTTGCCTTGGCTTGTTAGGGTTGGTGATGTATACCATCAACACACGCACAAAAGAAATCGGTATAAGAAAAATATTAGGGGCAACTATTGCCAACATTATTTCTATCCTATCAAAAGATTTTGTGCAATTGGTATTAATAGCATTTGTAATTGCAACGCCTGTTGCATGGTGGGCATCTTACAAATGGCTACAGAACTTCGCTTATAAAATAAATATGAACTGGTGGGTTTTTGCGTTATGCGGGTTTGCAATGTTATTGATTGCGCTCAGCACACTAAGCATTCAAACAATAAAAGCAGCAGTTGCAAATCCTGTAAAAAGTTTGAGAACAGAGTGATTCCATTTGAAAATGTGGCAATTTGAAAATTTGAAAATAAATCATACATCAGAAATTGATTTCTATGTTTAAAAATTATCTCAAAACCATGTGGAGAAATTTATGGAAGAATAAAATGTATTCCTTCATAAACATTACCGGCTTATCCATGGGTATTACTTGCTGCCTGCTTATTTTTTTGTATGTGCAATACCAGTTGAGTTATGATAAATTCAATGTGAATACAAACGAGATTTACCGTCTTACTGAAGTATTGCATTTACCAACTGAAATTAACGCACGTGCAGTAACATCGCCACCAATGGCAACTGCATTAAAAGCAAATTTTCCTGAAGTGAAAGACGCGGTGCGTATCAGTTATTCCGGCAGGTATATATCGTACAACAACAAGAAGATACAGGATGCAAAAATTATGTATGCTGATTTAGGTTTTTTTAATGTGTTTACTTTCCCCGCAATTGAAGGCAACTTACAAAACGCATTAAGTAATCCTTATTCCATCGTGCTTACACAAAGCATGGCAAAAAAATATTTTCCGCAAAAGTTTTCTGCAGTTGGAAAAACAATGCAGTTGTCAGATAGTATTCCGCTTACGGTTACGGCTGTTATAAAAGATGTTCCTGCCAATGCGCATTTTAAATTTGATTGCATTTTATCGCGCAATACAATCAATGCAATGAACAATAATGTTTCGGAAGCAGAATGGTTCGACAATAATTATTACACATATCTGCTGCTGCAAAAAAATGCAGACTATCATCAACTGGAAAAAAAGTTCAATTCATTCATTGCAGTACAAATGAAAGATGATATAAAGGGAACGGGTTTGTATTATGATTTGAAACTGCAACCGCTTACTTCTATTCATCTACACTCCAACCTCAATTCTGAAATACAACCCAACAGCAATATTGTTTATGTATATATTTTTTGTGCTGCCGCGCTGCTTATCCTGCTTATTGCCTGCATTAATTTTATCAATCTTTCTACCGCAAAATCAATAAGCCGTGCAAAAGAAATTGGTTTACGTAAAGTAATCGGCGCCAGCCGCCGGCAATTAATATTTCAATTTTTAGGCGAGTCTTTTTTGTTCACTGTAACTGCTGCCGCATTGTCAATAGCATGTATTATTTTGTTGCTGCCATGGTTTTCGTCATTCACCGGCGAACAACTTAGTTTATTCAATTTTATTAATACTGATGTATTACTGCTTTTTGCAGGCGCAATAATTATTGTAAGTGTAACAGCAGGTATATATCCTGCATTCTTATTGTCATCTTTCTCACCAGTAAAAGTATTTAAAGGAACCACCAAATATGAATGGCGGGATATTTTTTTAAGAAAGGGGTTAGTAGTTTTTCAATTTACAATTGCAATTGTTTTAATCAGCGGCGCTTTATTAGTGTATCAACAACTTCGTTTTATACAAAATCAAAAACTTGGCTTAAATAAAGATCAACTGATCGAAGTAAAACTTCCATCATCTCAGTTGAGCAAGAAAGATATTTTAGAACAGGCATTCGTTAAAAATCCCTCTGTTATTAATGCCTCCTTAACCGGGTTTTCTTACCAGGAACCTGTAAGCACAGTTGCTACTTTGCCGGAAGGTTTTTCATCTAACGAAATAAACTCTATAGCATCCATTTTTGCAGATGAAAACTTTGTAAAAACTTTTCAAATTCCCCTGGTTGCTGGTCGTGATTTTTCTAAATCATTTCCTTCAGATGCAGATGAGGCATTTATTATTAATGAAACTGCAGTAAAAGCATTTAACTGGAAAAATAATAATGCAGCACTTGGAAAAACTATTGATTGGGGACCGGGAAAAAAGGGCAAGGTGATTGGTGTAGTAAAAGATTTTAATTATAGTTCATTGCATGATAATATTAAACCAGCTATCATACAAATTTTGCCCGATGCATATAATTTTATTGCATTACGCATAAAGCCGGATGATATGCAGCAAACTATATCTTCATTGGCGACAACATGGAAAAACATTGTTGACGAAGATGATTTTAAATATTCATTTTTAGATGATGACTTTGCTGCGCTATATCAATCTGAACAAAATCTACAGCATGTGCTGGCGCTGTTTACAGCGCTTTCCATAATAATTGCTTGCCTTGGATTATTTGGTTTGGCGGCATTTACCATTGCGCAAAGAATTAAAGAAATAGGCATTCGCAAAGTGGTTGGCGCCACCATCATCAGTATTCTTGCTTTACTGTCAAAAGATTTTTTAAAACTTGTTTTTATTGCTGTTTGTATAGCTTCACCTGTTGCCTGGTTCATTGTAAATAAATGGCTGCAAAATTTCGCTTATCATATTCAAATAAACTGGTTCACTTTTATACTTGTTGGATTATGTGCTATGCTAATTTCTTTGCTAACGGTGAGTTTCCAGGCAATCAAAGCAGCAATAGCAAATCCTATAAAAAGTTTGAGAACGGAATAATTCAATTTGAAAACGAAAATCCGATATCACTAAATCATACATCAGAAATCAACTTTTATGTTTAAAAATTATTTTTTGCTTGCAATAAGAAACATGCGCAAAAACAAGCTGCATACTTTTATTAATACACTCGGCATGGTGGTAGCATTTGCATGTAGCATTTTTATTGTGCTGATGGTATATCGTCATTTTACTTATGATGATTTCGAGTTAAACAAAAACAAGCTGTATAAAATATATAGTTATGCTATCGGGCCTAATGGAGAAGAAACCGGAACTGCAATGCCATACCCGTTAACACCTGCATTAAAAACGGAAAATATTGGTATTGCAAAAGCAACCAGTATTCTTAATGGGGGCAAACTTGTTCGCTATAAAGACAAGACACTCGACATGAGTACCACTATGGTGGATGAGGATTTTTTAAACATGTTTACATTTCCCGTAATAAAAGGAAATACTTCAAATCCTTTAAGTAGCACAAGCAATGCAGTGCTTACAGAAAAGAGCGTAGAAAAATTATTTGGTAAAGAAGACCCTATAGGAAAATCAATTGAAGTAAAACTTGATGGCAGCTGGTACAAATTAATTGTAACTGCTGTGGTAAAAGATTTTCCCGAGAACTCTACGATAAAGCTTTCCGTGCTTGCACGTACAGAACTATATCCGCATTACGCTGAAATGCGTGGCACCTGGGATAATCGTAATCATGCTGTATATGTTTTATTGGCAAATAATACAACACAACAAAATGTAGAAAGCCGTTTAAGAAGCCTCGTAAAAAAATATACTCCGGATAATGTAGCAATTTCAAAAAAAGATGGATATAAGCCAGATAAAAACGGCGACTATAACAGCTTGCATTTGTTGCCATTCACTGAAGAACATTTTAATACACAACTTGGCAGCGGTGGCACTGTAAACAAAGCTTTTTTGTATGTGTTGATACTTATTAGCAGTGTTATTGTTTTGATCGCATCATTCAATTTTGTAAATCTCAATATTGGTTTATCGTTTACACGCACAAAAGAAATCGGTATACGCAAATGTCTTGGCGCCGGTAAGAAACAAATATGGTTACAGATTTGGGGCGAAAGTTTTCTGATGGTATTTGTTTCAATGCTTATTGCGATTAGTATAGTTGTACTGCTGATAAGAAATTTTAACCAGGTTTTTGCTTTGAATATGAGCCTAACCACATTAACGAGCCCGGTTATAATTTTTACGCAGGCGGCCTTGATAATAGTGGTTTCGTTTATTGCGTCGGGTTATCCTTCATCAGTAATGACAAAGCTGAAAACCGTAGAAATTTTAAAAGGGAAAATAACCGTAAAAAAACCTGGCATGTTGCGCAATGCACTTATTATAACACAATTTGTAATTGCAATTGTGCTTATGTGCAGTACTGTTATTATTTACCAGCAATTTGATTATTTACGTTCGGCGCCTTTAGGGTATAACACTACATCCATTATAAGTATCCCTATAAAAAATGATGAAAAAGGTAGAGGCATTATTGCGCAACTCCGCACAAGACTTGCTACACAATCTTCTGTACTCGCTGTTTCAGGAAGCGATGTTAATATTGGCGTAGGTGAAGATCATACTACAAGCACATCTATAACATGTTTTACCTATGGTGATAAAACAATTTGCGGACAGGTAATAAACGGAGATTATGATTTCTTAAAAACATTAAGTATTAAGCCGCTTTCCGGTCATGATTTTTCAATGGAATATGCAGGTGATACTGGGACGCAGATAATTGCTACCAAAAGTTATGCTGATGAGTTTGGTGAAAAAAGTATTGCAGGTTTTTCTTATTATGCTGACAGTACTCAACCGCCAATAAAAATTGTCGGCGTAATACCTGATATTCAAATCAAATCACTCAGTGATCAGCAAAGGCCTGTTTTAATTAATTTAAGCCAGGATAAGAGCATGAATTATGCATGGATTAAAGTAAACACTGCTAATCCCGCTGCAACAATGAGTATGATCAAAAAAGCCTATATGCAAATAGAGCCGGGTGTTGAGTTCCAGGGTTCTTATGTAAATGAAAATATTGATCGTTTATACAAAGAAGAAAAGATGATGGCAAACATGTTTACTGTTGCAGCAGCAATTGCCATTATTCTTTCATGCATGGGTTTGTTTGGCATTGCTTCTATTATCACACGGCAGCGTGTAAAAGAGATCGGTGTACGAAAGGTATTAGGTGCTACTATAACCAACATTTTTACATTAATAAGTAAAGAATTTGTCAAACCTGTAATCATCGCATTTTTTATTGCAGTTCCAATTGGCTGGTGGGCAATGGATAGTTGGCTGCAGGATTATTCGCATCGGGTAAGTATTCATTGGTGGGTATTTGCTGTTGCGGGAATAACAGCTTTTACAATAACAATTTGTACTGTAAGCTTTCAATCAATCAAAGCAGCAATTGCAAATCCTGTGAAGAGTTTAAGAACGGAATAATCAATTTGATAATGAGACAATTTGAAAATTTGAAAATGAAAAGACCTACAACGTAAAACATAGAACTTAAAACTTACAACGTGTTCAAAAATTATTTCAAAACAGCATGGCGCAACATACAGCGCAATAAGGTAAACAGCTTTATAAATATTGCGGGTTTATCTATCGGGATGGCTTGTGTTATTTTAATTGTAATGTATGTGCAGGATGAAGTACGCTTTGATAAATTTTTTAAAGATGCCGACCACATTTTCCAGGTGAACATGACAACCATGAGTAATGGGGTAGAATCTACAACAGGTGGGAATACGGCGCCTAAAGTTGGACCAACACTTGTTAATTCTTATCCCGAAATAGAAAGCTGTGTGAGAATTTACCGGCCAGGTGACGTGATGGTGCGTTATGAAGAAAATGCAAAGACGGAAAATTATTTTACCGAAAAGCGCGTGATGGCAGTTGACTCAAATTTTTTGCAGGTGTTTAACTATAACATTCTGAAGGGAAATGCTGCAACCTGTTTACAAAAACCAAACGCTGTTGTTATAACAGAAGTTACTGCAAAAAAATATTTTGGCAACACCAATGCAATTGGAAAACTATTATTGTTTGATACAGACCGCAAACCTTTTATTGTAACTGCGGTACTCAAAGATATTCCTGCACAATCTTCTTTTCAGTTTGATATGCTGGCACCAATAAATGCTTATGCAGAAGTGAAAAAAAGAAGCTGGAACTGGTTTTGGCTGCAGGTGAATACCTATGTAAAGCTTCGCAGTAATGTTGGTGTTGATAAAGCATCCATTGCACGGCTCGAAGCAAAGTTTCCTGCAATGGTAAAAGAGCATGCTTTTCAAAGTGAATACGGTCAAACGTATGAAGAGTTTGTAAAAATGGGCGGCAAGCTTGAATATAGTTTAATGCCTTTTACCAAAGTTCATTTATATGCAAATCCTATGAACGTTCCGGCACGCTTAACAACGTTAAGTGATATAAAGTATGTATATATTTTTTCTGTGATTGCATTGTTTATTATCATTCTTGCCTGCGTAAATTTTATGAATCTTTCCACAGCTCAATCTGCAACAAGAGCAAAGGAAGTAGGAATACGCAAAGTGTTGGGTTCAGTAAAATCGCAATTGATAAAACAATTTCTTACAGAAGCAATGTTATACAGTTTAATTGCAACAGTAATTGCGTTTGTGTTGGTGCTGCTCACAATAAAACCTTTTAATGATGTTGCAGGAAAAGCGCTGACGTTCGGCTCAATATTCAGCGGTTATATCTGGTTATTTATATTGGCCTTAAGTTTACTCAGCGGCTTACTTGCAGGTTTGTATCCTGCATTTTATTTAACTTCTTTTAATCCTGTAACAGTATTAAAAGGCTTAAAGCTTTTTAAAAATAGCCTGGGCAATCTTTTTATACGCAATGGTTTGGTGGTGTTGCAATTCACCATTTCAATCGCACTTATTGTTTGCACCATTATCGTGTTTCAGCAATTAAAATATACACAGCATAAAGACCTTGGTTTAAACAAGGAAAATGTGGTTGTAATAGCCAATACAAAACGTTTGGGAAATAATGAAGAAGCATTCAGGCAGGAACTTATAAAACAGCCTGGTGTAATTGATGCATCCGTTTCAAGCAGCATTCCAACAAAATCAAATTTTGGCGATGATTATGTACCTGAGCCAACAGAAAAAGATAAGCCTTTAATGAAAGAAGTTGGCCTTTCTTCTTTTATGGTTGATGAAGAATTTATTCCAACATTGAAGATGAAAGTTTTGCAGGGAAGAAATTTTTCAAAAAATTTTAATGATTCCGCCTCAGTAATATTAAATGAAACCGCAGCAACAATGATAGGCTGGAAAAATGCTGTTGGAAAATATCTTTCTTATCCCGGCAACGATCAGCGCTTTAAAGTAATTGCAGTAGTGAAAGATTTTAATGTGGCATCATTAAAACAAACGGTTGAACCGTTTGCATTGTTTAATAATTCATCTCATACATACAGCCTCAATTCATCTTACATTTCAGTAAGGTTGCGACCCGGAAATTTGAATGACTATATTCATCAGCTTGAAAACAAATGGAAAAGCTTTACACCAAATACACCTTTTGATTATAGTTTCTTAGACAATGAGTTTGATGCTTTATATCGCTCCGAACAACGTATGGGCGCAGTGTTTGGCATCTTTACTTTTCTTTCCATTTTTGTTGCATGCCTCGGCTTGTTTGGTTTATCTGTTTATACAGCAGAACGGCGTAAAAAAGAAATTGGTGTTAGAAAAGTTTTAGGTGCATCTGTGCAAAGCGTTGTTGCACTTTTATCAAAAGAATTTTTAAAACTTGTTTTATTATCAGCTGTAGTTGCATTTCCGGCAGCATGGTTTTTTATGAATAAATGGCTGGAAGACTTTGCATATCGCATATCAATTGGTTGGGCTGCGTTTGTTGTAGCTGGTTTTGCAGCATTGCTTATAGCATTGTTTACAATAAGTTTCCAGGCAATAAAAGCAGCAATTGCAAACCCTGTTGAGTCATTGCGAATGGAATAAGCAACATGAAATCCCACTCGTTGCGGATAAGAGTTTAAGAACAGAATAATTTATCAGCTAACAGCTAATGGCCGATAGCTATTACCCAAAATACATTTTATGCTACAAAATTTTTTAAAAATTGCTTTCAGAAATATCACAAGGCATAAAGGTTTCGCATTCATTAATATTGCCGGTTTAACGTTGGGTTTAACTGCTTGCATTTTAATTGGATTGTTTGTATGGGACGAACATCAGTATGATAAATTTCTTCCGAACGGCGACCAGGTTTATCGTGTATATGATGAATATACAAATAGTGAAGGAACACAAATGATGGCTGTTACGCCGCCGATGTTTGCAAGCACGTTAGATAAGGATTTTCCTGAAGTAGAAAAAACTGCACGTGTAATGATGATGGCTGAATACAAAACGCTTTTTGAAGCAGGTAAAAATAAATTGTATGAGCAGAGCGGTTACTTTGTTGATTCTACTTTCTTCGACGTTTTTCCTTTAACCTTTAAGTATGGCAGTTCAGTTAAAGCATTAGACGATCCTAATGCTATTGTTATCTCGCAGGAAATGGCAGAGCGTTTTTTTGGAAGTGACGATCCTGTTGGCAAACAAATTTTAAAAGACAAAACACCTTACCTGGTAAAAGGAGTTTTTGAAAAAGATCCAAAATTTCATTTGCAGTTTAATTATTTAATTTCTTTATCTGCAATGCAAATACCGGGGGAACGCATGCAAAGCTGGAGTTGGCACCAGTTTGTAACGTATGCAAAACTTAAGAAAGGCGTTGATGTTAATACACTGGAATCAAAATTTCAAAATTATGTAAAGCTAAACGCAAACTCTTTAACCAATGATGCTGCTACTTCGTTAGATAAACCTCTGTTTCAGCCTTTAAAACGCATTCATTTATACTCTGCCGATTTTAAGTTTGACCTCGCACAAAGAGGCAATATAATTTATGTGAACGCACTTACCATTATTGCAATTTTTATATTATTGATAGCATGTTTCAACTTTATAAATCTTGCTACAGCAAAATCACTGCAAAGAGCAAAAGAAGTTGGAGTACGTAAAAGTGTTGGCGCCGGCAGAACGCAGTTAATGGTTCAATTTATCGGCGAAACGGTGTTAATGACTTTTATTAGTATTCTTCTTTCCTTTTGTCTTGCCATGTTTTTGTTACCATGGCTGAATGATTTTACAAACAAGGATATTTCATTCAGCGTATTTGCCAATCCGGTTGTATGGATGTTATTGCTTGCATTAACATTAGTTGTTGGAGTGATCGCCGGTTTCTATCCGGCGCTTGTATTATCCGGTTTTAAACCAGTAAAAGTTTTGAAAGGCAATATATCGGCTGATGAAACGCCGGGAAAAATTCCATGGCTGAGGCATGGACTGGTAATAACACAATTTGCGTTATCTGTTCTATTAATTATTAGTGCGATTGTAGTTTTTAAACAGGTAGATTACCTGCACAATAAAGATCTTGGTTTCAATAAAGAACAAATCATGTTCTTTCCTATGCGTGGTGACAATATGTTTAATAAGGCAGATGCATTTAAAAATGAATTACTGAAAGTTCCCGGGGTTTCTTCTGTTTCCATTGGTTATGGCTTTCCGGGAGATGCAGTTGCAGGCGATGAAATTATTGTATCGCATAATGGCAGGCAAACAACTCAATCCGCCACACAAATAACCGCAGATTATGATTATGTAAAAACACTTGGCTTGCACGTAATTGCCGGGAGAGATTTTTCAAAAGAAATGAAAACCGATAAAGACCATGCATGGATAATTAATGAAACTGCAGTTAGGCAATTAGGTTTTCAAACACCTCAAAAAGCGCTCGGGCAAGATTTGTACTGGCATCCATGGGGTGCATCGAATCCTGATTCTCTTAAAACAGGAAAAATTATTGGTGTTGTAAAAGATTTCAATTATAAAAGTTTATATGATAAAGTTGAAACAACAGTAATACAGATCTTTCCTGATGCTGCATGGAAAGTGGCTGTAAAAATTAAAGCTGCCGGCATTGGAAATTCAATCAATGGTGTGAAAAATGCATGGAACAAATTCACGCCGGAATATCCTATCGAATACAAATTTCTTGATGAAAATTTTGAACAGATGTATACAGCAGAGGATAAATTAAGATCACTGCTTTTGATATTTACCTGTATCGCAATATTCATAGGATGCCTTGGCTTGTTTGGGCTTGCTGCATATACCGCGGAACGAAGAAAAAAAGAAGTAGGCATACGAAAAGTTTTAGGTGCCAGCACACAGAATGTTGTAATGCTGTTATCAAAAGACTTTATAGCACTTGTTGTGATCTCGTTATTCATTGCATCACCAATTGCGTGGATCTTTATGAATAAATGGCTGCAGGATTTTGCTTATCGCATACATATTAATTGGTGGGTGTTTGCCGTTGCCGCCATTGCCTCATTAAGTATTGCATTTATAACAGTAAGCTTCCAGGCAATAAAAGCCGCAATAGCAAATCCTGTAAAGAGTTTAAGAACGGAATAATTATAAATAATATAAAGCAACCAACTCACTGCGGAATCCAGGATAATGTTCATCGCCGTACAGGCTGGTTGTTCGTTTCCGAACAGTTTTCAAATCATTATTGTTATAAAAGCCTTATTAGCAGAGGCTTTTAGCATGGCATAAGTGTTGGTCAATTTTTAGAATTAATTCAGGAGGCTTATATTATGCTTAGAAACTTTTTTAAAATAGTTGCGCGCAATTTAATGCGTTATAAAGCATATACGCTTATTAATATTATAGGAATGAGCATTGGCATTGCTGCAATGGTTTGGGGTTATCAAACTTACCGGTTTGCTTTTAGCTATGATAATTTTCATCCTGACAGAGATAATGTTTATCGTGCATTAACAAAGAAAGATGGTGCCGATGATATTAAAGGTATATTTCCTTTAGCTGCTGTTCAGGCTGCAAAAAATCAGTTTGCAGGAATAAAGGAAACTGTAAGACTTGATAGCAGGGGCATGAATATAAAATCCGGGAAAGGCGAAACATTCGCAGAGGAGGTTCATTTCACAGACCCTGAATTTTTTGATTTTTTCAATTTTCCATTGCTTGCAGGTAATAATAATTTGAATGATCAAAGCGGTGTATTAATAACAGAAAAAACGGCAAAAAAATATTTCGGAAATGAAAATGCAGTTGGTAAAACATTAATTTTTTATGCAGGAGAATCTTATGCCAGGCCACTTACAATAAAAGGCATACTGAAAGACCTGCCGGTAAATTCAACCATTCAATTTTCATTTCTCACAAATTTTGATAACCAGTTAAAACCAGATGGAACTAAAATAGCTCCTGATGACTGGTCATGGTTTGTTGGTGCAGCATTTTTTAAAATACCAAACCCTGCTGAAGTATCTTCTATAGCTGCAGGCATGAATAAATATTTGCCGCTTCAGAACAATGCGAGGGAAGATTGGAAAGCGTCCGGGTTTAAATTAATAACACTCAAAGAAAATGCATTACAATTTGATACTATCGGGTCTAATGCACTTTTTCAAAGACCGGATAATGCTGCCGCGTTTGGTCCTTTTATTTTTGCATTTCTTCTTTTTCTTTCTGCCTGTTTAAACTTTTCAAATACTACAGTTGCACGTTCCAATTCGCGGTTAAAAGAAATAGGCATGCGCAAAGTAATGGGTAGTACATACAGCCAGTTAATTCTGCAAATGCTTTTAGAATGCGCCAGTATTGTTTTATTTGCAATTGCATTATCCGTGTTGCTTAACACCTTGTGGTTGCCTGCTTTTAATAAAATGTTTGTGTTTGTTGATATAAAGGCAAATTATTTTCATGATGCTAATCTCCTTGCATTTTTAGCGCTTATGCTTGTTGGCAGCACTTTATTAGCCGGAGCATATCCTGCATTTTATATCAGCCGTTTTAATCCTTCGTCTATATTCCGCGGCAGCGTAAAATTCGGCGGCTCTAATTTGTTTTCAAGGTTGATGTTGGGTTTGCAAATATCAATCTCCATTATTACAGTTGTTGCAGGTATTGCTTTTGCGAGGAATGCAGAATTTCAGCGCACGTATGATTTTGGGTATAACCTTGAAAACATGATGGGCGTTTTAGTGGATAATCAAAACACGTTTGATGTATTGAAGAATGAAATGAAAAATGTTCCGCAGGTAACAGCACTTACGGGAACAGAAAGTCACATTGGTTTTGGTTACAGGAAGATGGTTGGTGAAGCAGAAGGAATAAAAAAAGAGACCAATTATTTTGAAGTAGGAATAGATTATACAAAGACGATGAACTTAAAAATCATTGCCGGCAGAACGTTTGATCCTGCAATGGAATCAGATTATAAAAACTCAATTTTAATTACGCAAAAACTGGCTGGCATGTATGGATGGAAAGATGCCCAGGCATTAGGCAAACAAATACATATTGATACGGCAGCATATTCTGTTATCGGCGTATTAAAAGATTTTCATTCCAGCAATCTTTTTGATCCGCTTGAACCTGTTATAATGAAACCTGTAAAAGCAGATAAGTTTCAATATTTAATTATACAGGCTAAACCGGAAAATTTAACCAGTGTATATGAGAAAACGAAAGCCACATGGGAAAGGCTTTTTCCACTAAAACCCTTCAGTGGTTTTTATCAAAATGAAGTCACTGCAGAATCTTATCGCGTAACCACAAGCATCGCAAAAATATTTTCATGGTTTGCGATTATTTCTATCTTACTTACTGCTACAGGTTTATTTGCACTTGTATCACTTACTATGCTTAAAAAAATGAAAGAAGTAGCACTCAGGCGCGTAGTAGGCGCAGCGCCGGGTGATATTCTTTTATTAATCAATAAAGGATATTTCTGGATATTTCTCATCTCTTCTCTTTTAGGATGTTATGCCGGATGGACTTTAACCAAATCAATGTTGGACTCAATTTTTAAAGTGCATGTTGGTATTGAGAGTTCAACATTATTCATATCAGTTGCTGTGCTGTTCTTAATAACGGCATGTATAACGGGAATAAAAGTATGGCAGGCAATAAAAACAAACCCGGTTAAATTGTTAAGAACGGAGTAATCTGGAATCCGGATTTGGGTTGATTAAAAGATTAACAGGATTGAATAAAAATAAATCAGACATCTAAAATTCTACATCAGAAATCATCTTGTATGTTTAAAAATTATTTTAAAACTGCATGGCGCAACATTAAAAAGAACAAAGTTTTTTTTGCGCTCAATTTTATTGGCTTGTACATAAGCGTTGTTGTTTGTTTATTGATTGGCTTGATTATACTGCATGAAACAAGCTTTGACAAATCAACGAACAATAACCTAAGCATTTACAGGATTGTAAAAAGCAACATTATATCAACAGGTAAAACATACGGTCCCGTAACACCATATCCTCTTGCAACTGCACTGCGCGTTGCAATGCCTGGTGAAAAACTTATTTCGCAAATTCATTTTCAAAAGGATGATGTAATTTCTTTTGATAATAAAAAGTTTAAAGAACAAAATATAGTTTTTGCAGATTCTGTTTTTCCTAAACTATTTTCTTTAACTGTACAACAAGGCAGCATTCAAAGGACTTTGGCTGAACCTGGTTTTACCATTCTTACTGAAACAACTGCACATAAATATTTTGGCAATGAAAATGCAATTGGTAAGCGCATAAAAATCGCAAACCTCGTTGACCTGCAGGTTGCTGCTGTAATTGCAGATGCACCTGCAAACTCGCATCTGCCTTACAATATGCTCATTTCTTATGCTTCATTAAAGCCTGAATTTATCGGTGGCTTTCCGCTTGACCAATGGGGCTTAAACTCAGCGGGATTTACATACATCGCATTATCAAATCAAAACAAAATACAGCAGGTGCAAACAGCGCTTGCTTCTATTGCCAATGAACATCTTAATAATAAAAATGACGGAACTAAAACAATATTTAATCTGCAACCTTTGCCTGATATTCACTACAACCAGTTATACGCCGGAAGCAACCCATCTTATACAATCAGCTACAGCTACCTGTATTTAATCGGCGCTATTGGCTTGTTTCTTATTTTGGCTGCCTGTATTAATTACACCAATCTTTCAACGGCGCTTGCAATAAAAAAATCAAAAGAAGTTGGTGTAAGAAAAACAATGGGCGCAACCCGCAACCATCTTATCAAACAGTTTTTATCAGAAACTTTTTTACTTACAGCTTTTGTTTTTATTGCAGCAGCTTTATCGGTTGGCCTGTTTCTTCCGCCATTAAATAATTTTCTTGACAAAAATATTCCGGTTAACTGGCTGCATGTAAACAGAGCATTTTTGTTAATTGCGTTATGGATTTCCGTTTCATTGCTTTCAGGTTTATATCCTGCGTTTGTTTTATCAAACTTTAATCCCATTACTGCTTTAAAAAATAAAACGGTAACGCCAAAAGCATCTGTAATTACATTAAGAAGGGGATTGGTGATATTCCAGTTTTTAACGGCGCAGATTTTAACTATCAGTGCAATAGTAGTGGCGAAACAAATGAATTTTATACAGTCGCAGCCTTTGGGTTTTAGTAAGAATAATGTTGTTGATATAAGCCTTCCTGAAAACAAACCTGAGCAATTAAAATTGCTGAATGATAAATTATCAAATATACCTGGCGTAAGCAGTGTTAGTTTGTCATTGGGTGCGCCTGTAACGGATAACAATGCTTCTACAAGTTTCAACCGCAAAGAAAAATATACTTCAGAAAAAATTGATGTTGAAGTGAAGGCTGCAGACAAAAATTATTTAAAAACATACGGCTTGCAATTAACAGCAGGAAGATGGTTTGATGAAAACGATGAACGCAATGTCGATAATTCTATTCCTGATTCTTTAAAGCGTTATGCATTTGTTTTAAATCAAACGGCATTAAAAGCACTTGGTTTTTCATCTGCGCAGGATGCATTGGGTAAGTATGTAACTTTTGGCATGAATGATATTTCAGCGCCTGTTATTGGTGTAGTGAAAGATTATAATACTTCTTCTTTACACAATACAGTAAAACCTGTATTAATGGTTGAGTTTCCTTTTTTTTATTATAATGCAGGCATAAAATTAACCGGCGGTTATTCTGCTTCTACATTATCGGCGATAGAAAAAGCATGGACATCTGTTTATCCGCAACAATTATTTGAAAGCAGTTTTCTGGATGAACATATTGGTTCATTATATAAAAATGAAAAACGCACACAACAATTATTTAACCTGTTTACATTTTTATCTATTGTAATAAATGTGCTCGGGCTTGTTGGCTTGCTTTCTTTTATGATAGAACAAAAAACAAAAGAAATAGGAATTCGCAAAGTGTTGGGCGCATCTGTAAAAGATATATCATTCATATTATCAAAAGATTTTTTACGGTTAATAGTAATTGCATTCTTTATTGCCGCACCGGTTGCATGGTTGCTGATGAATAAATGGCTGCAGGATTTTGCATACAGAACAGCAATAAGCTGGTGGGTTTTTGCAGTGGCTGTGCTGGCTGCACTTGTTATAACCTGTATTGCAGTCGGGTTTCAAACAATTAAAGCAGCGTTGGCAAACCCGGTGAAGAGTTTAAGAAGTGAATAAACCCCACCAAACCTCCCCTAAAGGGGAGGCTTTAAACAGCTTGAATAAAATGAAATACTTAAATAATAATTAAACTTAAAAAGTACTCTCCTTCGGAGAGGATTTAGGAGAGGCTTCTATTATGATAAAAAATTATTTAAAAATCGCGTGGAGAAATCTTGTTAAGAACAAGGCTTATTCCATCATCAACATTACAGGTTTGGCAATTGGCCTTTCCTGCTTTTTATTAATTGCATTGTATGTAATGGATGAATTAAGCTATGATCGTTTCTATCCGAATGCAGACCGTATTTACCGCATCCATTCTGACATACGTTTTGGCGGAGCAGACCTGCACATGCCCGTAACAAGCGACATGATGGGAGAGTTGCTGAAGAAGGATTATCCGCAGGTTGAAAACTATACGCGCCTTTATACTTTTAATGGTGATAAGCTTATTAAAAAGGGCAACGATTATATTGATGAATCAAAAGTTGCTAACGTTGATTCCACTTTTTTTGATGTGTTTCAACTTCCGGTTATTGAAGGTGATATTAAACATGCATTGAATGAACCTAATACAGTTGTTGTAACCGAATCAACCGCAAAAAAATATTTTGGCACAACACATGTTCTTGGTAAAACCATTGAAACAAAAGATGATAAAAATCCTTTTTATAAAATAACAGCCATTATAAAAGATATACCGCATAATTCGCATTTCCATTTTGATCTTCTCTTCCCTATGAAAAATGTAGATTACGAATGGGGGCAACTTACCAGTCATAATTTTTATACTTACTTAAGGTTAAAACAAGGAACAGATTATAAAGCTTTCGAAAAAAAATTCGATCAGTATGTTAATAAATATGTTTTGCCGCAGGCAAAGCAGTATATGAATCTTAACAGCATGGAAGAATTTAAGAAAGCAGGAAACAGCCTTGAATATTCACTGATGCCATTAACAGATATTCATCTTCATTCTGACCGTTCTTTTGAGCTAAGCGCAAACGGCAGTATGCAATATGTTTATATTTTTTCAGCAGTGGCTTTATTTATATTAATTATTGCATGCATCAACTTCATGAACCTTACTACTGCGCATTCTGCAAACCGCGCAAAAGAAATAGGCATAAGAAAAGTGCTTGGAACAGAAAAGCGTAACCTGGTTTTACAGTTTCTTTTTGAATCAACGTTAATGGTGTTGATATCATTACTGATTGCCGTAGCAATTGTATATGCAGTGTTGCCCTTATTCAATGATGTTGCCAGTAAACAGATGACAACATCAAGTTTATTCTCGCCTTATATTTTACCGTTGCTTATCGCATTGCCTTTTATAGTTGGGTTACTGGCGGGAAGTTATCCTGCATTTTATTTATCAGCATTCAAGCCAATTGAAATATTAAAAGGAAAATTAAAACTCGGCAGCAAAAGCGGTGGTTTAAGAAGTGTGCTGGTAGTATTCCAGTTTGCTGTTTCAATTATTTTAATTGTTGGAACCATCGTAGTATATAAACAGATTAATTATATTCAAACAAAAAATCTTGGTTATAATAAAGACCAGGTTTTGATTATTAACGGCATTTCTTCTTTAAACAACAATGTAGATGCATTTAAAAACGAGGTGCTCCAAATGCCGGGTGTAGTAAGCGGAACATTAACCGGTTACCTTCCTGTTTCAAATTCATACAGGAGTGATAATACATATTCAAAACAAGCGGTAATGGATGCAAAGACTGGCTTTGATATGCAGAACTGGCGCGTTGATTATGATTATATAAAAACGCTTGGCATGCAGGTAATTAAAGGCAGAGGTTTCTCGCGTGAATTCGGAGGCGATTCTGCATCTGTTATTATTAATGAAACAACGGCAAAGATTTTAGGTTATGCTGATCCTGTTGGTAAAAAAATTTATACCACTACAGATACGCCCGGAAAAACATTGGCTTATACAATTATAGGTGTGGTGAAGAATTTCAACTTTGAATCACTGCACCAGGATGTTGGCCCGCTTGCTCTTTTATTAGGTGGTGGTTTCGGTTCCGGTGTATTTAAAGTAAACACTTCAAACATTCAAAGCTTAACTACACAAATTCAAAACAAATGGAAAGCATTAGCGCCGGGTTTGCCATTCAGTTATCATTTTCTGAATGAGTCGTTTGATGAAATGTATCGCGCAGAACAGCGCGTTGGAAAAATTGCATTAATATTTTCAGTGCTTGCCATCTTTATTGCCTGCCTTGGTTTATTTGGTTTGGCCACATTTATTGCAGAACAGCGTACAAAAGAAATTGGTATAAGAAAAGTTTTAGGAGCAAGTGTGCAGGGCATTGTACAAATGCTTTCAAAAGATTTTATGAAACTTGTTGCTATTGCCTTTGTGTTTGCAGCACCGCTTGCATGGTGGGCGATGCATAGCTGGCTAAATGATTTTGCATATAGAATTAACATTGAATGGTGGATGTTTGCTGCTGCAGGATTTGGCGCTTTATTCATAGCGCTTGCTACAGTAAGTTTCCAGGCAATAAGAGCAGCAATAGCTAACCCGGTAAAGAGTTTGAGAACGGAATAATGAATGGTGAATACAACTTAAAACATACAACAGGAACTTAAAACTCCTTTCATGTTCAAAACAAATCTGAAAATTGCATGGCGCAATCTTATAAAAGATAAACAGTTTACTTTTTTAAATGTGCTGGGTTTATCTGCAGGGCTTGCTTGTGCACTGCTCATTTTTTTGTGGGTAAATGATGAAATGAGTTTCGATAAATTCTTTGCAAATAATGATCGTTTGTATGAAGTGATGGAGCATAGAACCGGTAATGGACAAACAGCAATATCAGATGAATCATCAGGCATGGTGAGCGAAATATTAGCCCAACAAATTCCCGAGGTTTACTATGCTTCGCCATTGGCGCCGCCTTTCTGGTTTCAAAAATATACGCTGTCCGTTGGCGATAAAAACATAAAGGCAAACGGGCAATATGCAGGTAAAGATTACTTCAATATTTTTTCTTTTAAATTGATTGATGGCAACAGTAATGATGTATTGAAAAATAAAAGCTCAATTGTAATATCAGATGAGCTTGCTGACAAATTATTTGGTACAACACAAAACATCATTGGCAAGCCAATACGCTTTCAGCAGGATACAACTTTTTTTGTATCGGGTGTGTTTGAAAAAACGCCGTATCATTCGTCGCAGCAATTTGATTTTGTTTTATCATTTGATTACTTAGGTGATGTACAGCATTGGGTAAAAACATGGGGCAATTTAGGTCCGCACAATTTTGTGTTGTTAAAGAAAGGAACAGATGCTGACGCAGTAAATAAAAAAATTGCCGGTGTTGTCAGGGCAAATTCTGAAGATACTTCGCGAACATTATTCCTTACAAAGTTTTCAAATATTTATGCAGAAAATTCTTTTGATCATGGTCAGCAAACAGGCAGCAGGCTTGTATATGTAAAATTGTTTTCGCTCATCGCTGTTTTTATTTTAGTAATTGCCTGCATCAACTTCATGAACCTTTCTACAGCAAAAGCATCCAGGCGAATGAAAGAGATAGGCATTAAAAAAGTTGTAGGTGCAGAACGTAAACAACTCATCTTCCAGTTTCTTTCAGAATCTATGTTGCTTACATTATTTGCAACTGTTTTTGCTATAATAATAACGTTATTGTTATTGCCTTCATTTAATCAAATTACCGGCAAACAAATCAGTTTGCATTTTAATGCATCAATGATTATTACATTGGTAATTGTTATTGTGTTCACAGGATTGTTTGCAGGCAGTTATCCGGCTTTATATTTATCAAAATTTAATCCGCTTGTTATTTTAAAAGGAAAACTAAGCACATCATTTGCAGAGGTTGTTTCTAGAAAAGGCCTGGTAATTTTTCAATTCACATTATCATCTATTTTAATTATTGCAGTGCTTATTATTTACCAGCAAATACAATTTATACAAAACACAAATCCCGGTTATAATAAAGAGAATATATTAAGAATAGATTCAGAAGGAAAAATACAAGGCACTGAAGAAACATTTATTGCGGAGCTGAAAAAAGTTCCCGGTGTGGTGAATGCGAGTTTCACTTTTAATAATATGGTGGGAAGGAATTTTGGTAACAGTGGCATTAGCTGGGATGGAAAAGACCCTAACTCGGATGTTTATTTTGAAGGCTTTGGTGTTGGCTATGATTTTATTGAAACAATGGGAATGCAAATGCAAAGCGGCAGAAGTTTTTCAAAAATGTATGGCGCAGATTCTTCAAGAATTATATTGAATGAAGCAGCGGCTAACGTGATGCATTTGAAAGATCCTGTTGGCAAAACAATACACCTCTTCGATTATCCTTTACAAATTATTGGTGTTGTAAAAGACTTTCATTTTGAATCGTTGCATACAGCGGTAAAACCATCTTACATGATTTTACAAAGAGAAGGCAATAATCCATGGTTTAAGATAATGACACGCATAAGATCAGATCACCAGCAACAAACCATTGCAGCTATTCAACATTTGTATGAAACATACAATCCCGGTTTTCCATTCACATTTAATTTTTTGGATGAAGCATATCAAAAGCAATATGATTCAGAAGTGAGAGTGTCTGTATTATCAAAATATTTTGCAGCGCTTGCCATTATCATTTCCTGCCTGGGTTTGTTTGGGTTGGCTGCATTTACTGCGCAAAAAAGAAGAAAAGAGATCGGAATAAGAAAAGTGATCGGTGCATCGGTAAGCAACATTACTGCGATGTTGTCAAAAGATTTTTTAGTGCTTATATTTTTCTCATTAATTATTGCATTTCCTGTATCATGGTTGCTGATGAATAGCTGGCTGCAAAGCTTTGCTTATCGTATAAACATATCACCATTCGTATTTATCATAACGGGCATTTCGGTAATAGTGATTACATTAATAACAATCAGTTTTCAATCAATAAAAGCAGCAATTGCAAATCCTGTAAAGAGTTTAAGAACGGAGTGAGTAAATTAATCAAACATCAGAAATTATATTTCAATGATTAAACATTATTTAAAGATTGCTTTACGCAATATGCAGAAACAAAAAATGTATGCTGCAATTAATATCGGTGGTTTTGCTATTGGCATTGCAGCATGCTTGCTGATTGCATTGTATATAAGAAATGAGTTGAGCTACGATCAGGATAATCCAAACAAAGATCGTGTGTACAGGATTATTGGCGAAGACAAACAGAATGGTGAAGTGCATAATGGCGTAAGCTTCCCGGCGCCAATGGCAAGAGCATTAATGAATGATTTTCCTGAAATTGAAAATGCAGGTCGCACCATGAGCAGCGAATTATTTGGTGGTGCAAATAACCAGGTAAGAAGAGTTGATCAGGCAAATGATACATACGAATCCGGTTTTTGTTTTGCTGATACATCTGTACTTGATATTTTAAATATTCACATGATCTATGGCGACAGAAAGCAAGCGCTTTCTGAACCTTTTTCTATTGTTATCTGCAAAAGCATGGCAGATAAATATTTCCCGAATCAAAATCCCGTTGGTCAAACGTTCATCTTTAATGATAATGCGAAAATGCCTATAAAAATTGGTGGTGTAATGCAGGATTTCCCAACCAATTCTCATTTGCAATACAGAGGTTTTATTTCATTAGCAGGAATAAATTTTTGGGATGGTGAACAGCAACAATGGACAGCAAGTAACTATCAAATTTATCTGCAATTAAAACCGCATATAAACATTGATGCTTTTAATAAAAAGATAACTGCTGATGTGCTGGATAAATATATGGTTCCGGCTTTGATTGCCAAAGGTCAAAAGAATGTGCAGGAAAGTTTGAAGAATGCACGTTTGTATCTGCAGCCGGTTACTGAAATTCATTTGCATTCATACAATTTACAGGAAGATAATACTAAGCATGGTGATATCAGGTACATCTGGATGTTTGCCGCTATTGCCATTTTTATTCTTGTGCTGGCATGCATTAATTTTTTAAATCTTTCAACAGCGCGTTCTGCCAATCGCGCAAAAGAAGTTGGGCTAAGAAAAGTAGTTGGTTCAAAACGCAGCAATCTTATAAAACAATTTCTTACAGAATCAATGCTGTATAGTTTTCTTTCTTTTTTTATAGGGATAATAATTGCAGTCTCTGTTTTGCCTTTCTTCAGCAAGGTTTCAGGCACACAACTTAACATACCATGGAATGAATGGTGGCTGTTGCCATTGCTTATTGCATCTGCTTTTGTAATTGGATTGTTAGCTGGTTTATATCCCGCTTTTTATTTATCTTATTTCAAACCCATCAACACATTAAAAGGCAATTTAAGTTTAGGCAGCAAAAATGCCGGTTTGCGCAGTACACTCGTTGTATTGCAGTTTACCATTTCAATTGTATTGCTCGTTGGCACATCTGTTATTTATAAGCAAATGCAATATATACTTAATTCAAAAATTGGTTTTAATAAAGATGAAGTGGTAATGATACAGGGCGCTGATGCATTACGTGATCAAACTGGCTCTTTTAAAAATGAATTGTTGCGGTTGCCGGTTGTAAAGAATGTTTCTGTAAGTGATTTCCTTCCCGTTGCCAATAC
>Ga0206932_1048_pt1 | contig 29525 bp, 8 predicted proteins | sample Alteio_BWOrgHeat_18_FD_153244 | JGI IMG/M metagenome (GOLD analysis project Ga0206932, IMG submission 153244) | Enriched cells from forest soil in Barre Woods Harvard Forest LTER site, Petersham, Massachusetts, United States -... | ecosystem: Environmental > Terrestrial > Soil > Temperate forest > O...
GCGCTCGACTCCGGTAAAGTGCTTATGAATGAAACAGCAATTCATGCGCTTGGATGGAAAAATGTTTCCGAAGCAATTGGTCAGCAAATACGAATTCCAGGCGATCCAACTGTGTTTACCATTAAAGGTGTTACCAACGATTTTCACTTTGGTATGATGAATCAAAAAATCGCACCGATCATTATTTTCAATGTACAGTTTGCAACTATTTACCGCTATTTATCTTTTAAAATAAGTCCCGGCAATATTCCTTCAACCATTGATGCATTGCAAAAGAAATGGAGTGCATTAATGCCCGGAGCTCCGTTTGAATATAAATTCATGGATGAAACATTAACGCGATTGTATAAATCGGAGATACAGTTAAAGAAAGCTTCTTACACAGCAACAACACTTGCATTAATAATTGTTTTATTAGGCGTTGTTGGATTAATTTCCTTAAGCATACAAAAACGTACAAAAGAAATTGGTATTCGTAAAGTTTTGGGTTCATCTGTTGCAGGTATTATATCATTATTTGTAAAAGAATTTTTAGCAGTGATTTTAATTGGCGGATTAGTGGCATGCCCGCTTTCATATTTAATCATGCATAATTGGTTACAGAATTATGCTTACAGAATAGATATTACAGCGCGGCCATTTATCATTTCCATTATTTGTTTGGGATTGATAACAGCATTGCTTATTTGTATTCAAACAATAAGAGCAGCAATTGCAAATCCGGTTAAGAGTTTGAGAGCGGAATAATTATCGTGAATGGTGAATTGTGAATAAGTAAATCATACATCATAAATCAACTTTTATGCTCAAGAGCTATTTCAAAACAGCGTGGCGTAACATAACAAGCAATAAAATTTTTTCGCTGATAAATATTATTGGTTTAGCTATGGGCATTAGCGCATCGCTGGTAATTTATTTAATTGTAAGCTATGATCTGAATTTTGACAAGTTTGAAAAAAACGGTGATCGCATTTATCGCGTTGTAAGTGATATGAAGTTTCCGGATAATGATTTTAAAAATCCCGGGTTACCCATGCCTTTAAACCAGGCAATACGAAAAGAAGTAACCGGCGTAGAAATTTTTGTGCCGCTAAGCACGCCAAATGGCGATATAAATGTGTCTATCTCATCTGTTACAGGAAACACGCCCGATAAATATAAAAAGCAAACAGGCATTGTGTATGTTGATAATAATTATTTTAATTTACTTTCTTACACATGGCTTGCAGGCTCGCCGCAAAATTCTTTGCATGATCCATTCACAACAGTACTTACAGAAAGCCGGGCTAAAACATATTTTCCTGGCGATGATGTTTCAAAAGATATTGGAAGAATAATTTCATATAATGATTCAATAAAAACAACAGTAACAGGAATTGTAAAAGACCTGGATAAAAACACTGATTTTAATTTTAAAGAATTCATTTCTTATAGTACTATTCCAAACAGCGGGTTAAAAGATAATATGGGCTGGGACCAATGGGGAAGTGTTAATTCAGGCCACCAACTATTTATAAAATTGAATGAAGGCACAAATACTGTTGCACTTACAAAACAAATTCAGCAGTTGTTTGATAAGAATCAAAAGAATGCATACCTGAAAAATATTTTTTTACTGCAGCCACTTTCAGATGTTCACTTCAACAGCGATTACGACAGCTTTAATGAACGCATTGCAAGTTTAACTACGTTGTATGGATTGCTTGCTGTTGCCATGATATTGTTGGTGCTGGGTTGCATTAATTTTATAAATCTTACCACAGCACAGGCAGCACAGCGAGCAAAAGAAATTGGTATCCGCAAAACAATGGGCAGTTCAAAACAACAGTTGATCTTACAGTTTCTCAGCGAAACATTTTTACTTACTTTTTTTGCAACTATCGTCTCGCTGATATTAACTCCTTTTATTATAAAACTATTCCGCGATTTTATTCCTCCAAAAATAGATGCAGTCATGCTGATGAATGTAAACGTTATTGTTTTTATGATCGCACTGGTTTTTGTGATCACATTTTTAGCAGGTTTTTATCCTGCAATAATTCTTTCAAAATATAATCCTGTTACAGTTTTAAAGGGCAATATTTCTTCAGGTTCATCAAGAAGAGTATGGATAAGAAAATCGCTCACCATTACACAATTTGTATTTGCACAGGCATTTATTATTGCAGCAATAATTGTAGGCACTCAAATACGCTACACTTTAAATAAAGATTTAGGATTTAGAAAGAATGGCATTATAACCATTGAAACACCTATTGATTTTTTTCACGAGGAAAATCTGCCCAAACAAACGTCTATGCGTGATGTGTTACTGCAAAAAATCAAGTTGTTGCCTGGCGTGACAATGGCATGCACCGCCAGTGAAGCGCCGGCTACGAATGGTTCATCGTTTCAAACCATGAAATTTAATAATGATAAAAAAGAAATTGAAACAACTGTGCAGGTTAAAAATGCAGATGATGATTATTTTAAATTATACAACATGCACTTGCTTGCAGGCAGGTTTCCCAAAAGAAGTGATAGCACAATAGAATATGCTATTAATGAGAGCTATGCAAAATTTCTTGGATTTAAAAATCCCGCAGATGCTGTTGGTAAAAATATTTTACGCAACGATAAATTAGTACCTGTTATTGGTGTGCTGAGAGATTTCTATTCACAATCGTTACATGCAGAAATAAAACCGCTTGCTTTTTACAGCGATAAGAACTGGCAATCTCAATTGCAGATTGAATTAAAACCTGAAACAACAACAGGCACATGGCAAACAACTATCGGGCAAATTCAAAAAACATTTAAAGAGATTTATCCTGACGAAGATTTTACATACAACTTTGTTGATGAAACAATTGCCAAATTTTACGACAATGAACAGCATACTTCTACATTACTTTCATGGTCAACAGCACTAGCTATAATTATTAGTTGTCTTGGATTATTAGGTCTTGTAATTTATACAACCAATCAGCGCACAAAAGAAATTGGTGTAAGAAAAGTATTGGGTGCAACTGTTACACAAATCGTCACATTGTTATCAAAAGATTTTATCAAACTCGTGTTGTTTGCATTTGTTATTGCTGCGCCGTTAGCATGGTTAGGCATGAATAAATGGATGCAAAATTTTGCTTACCGTGCAAATATTTCGTGGTGGATATTCCTGGTAAGCGGCATTTTAATCATACTCGTTGCATTGCTTACTTTAAGTATTCAAATTATCAGGGCAGCAATTGCAAATCCTGTAAAAAGTTTGAGAACCGAATAACATCTCAGGGCGTATTTCGTACAGCGGGTGTTCGTTTTCGTACAGTTTTTCCATACTAATTTCTTAAAAATGCTTGCTGTATAAGCATTTGAGCATTGGCACACCCGTTGAAATATTTATCTGAATTTCCGGTAAAAAAATGAATCAGCTCAAAACAAAATATGTTTAAACATTATTTTAAAACAGCTTGGCGCAACCTGCAGCGTAATAAAATATACGCAGCTATCAATATTTCAGGCATTGCCATTGGTATTGCTGCGTTTTGGCTTATTGCTTTGTATGTTGGTGATGAATTAAGCTATGACCGATCTTTTTCTAATGCTGACAGAATTTACCGGGTAGTGCAGCATGCAAGCTGGCAGGGCGGCACTTTGAATATTGTACCTACATCAGCGCCGTTTGCACCTGCATTAAAATCTTCGTTTCCTGAAATTGAAGATGCTGTACGTATAAATACTGAAGGAGGAGGCGTGATAAATTATGGTGATAAAACTTTAAAACAGGATGATATATGCTTTGCAGACAATACGCTGTTTAAATTATTTGATTATCATTTTTTATATGGAGATGCGGCAACAGCGCTTACAAGGCCGCAATCAATTGTAATTACAGAAAGCCTGGCAACAAAAATTTTTGGCGATGCTTCAAAAGCACTCGATCAAACTATATATTTTGGAAGCGATAATGCCAATACAGTTACAGGTGTTATAAATGATATGCCTGCAAATTCGCACATGCAATTCAGCGGCATACGCTCATTCAATAATGAATTGAATACAGATAACTGGCAAAACTTTTCTTTATATACTTACCTGCTGTTAAAAAAAGGCGCAAATGTAAAATCGCTTGAAAAAAAATTACCGGCGTTTTCCGTAGCAACTATTCAGAAAGCAATGGGTGTAAAAGATTACCACATGGAGTTGCAGCCGCTTACTTCCATTCATTTGCACTCAAATCTCGATTATGAATTAAGTAATAATGGCAGCATCAGCCGCATATATATGTTTGTTGCAATCGGCATATTGATTTTACTGATTGCATTGATCAACTACATGAATCTTTCTACTGCACGTTCTGCTGTGCGTGTAAAGGAAATCGGCATAAGAAAAGTGGTTGGTTCCGGCCGCCGCGATCTTATAGGATTGTTTATTTCTGAATCTTTATTAATCACTGTTATTGCAGCAACCATTGCATTTTGCCTTGTTTCTTTTTCGCTGCCTTTCTTTAATTATTTATCGGGAAAAAATCTGATTATCTGGCGTTTCGGCATGTTCAATACCGTTACCGCATTAACTGTTTTTTCCATTTTTACCGGAATTGTAAGCGGCATTTATCCTGCGTTATTTCTTTCACGTTTTAAAATGATCCCGTCTCTTAAGGGTGAGTTAGGCAATATGCATGCAGGTGTTATGTTTAGAAAATCACTCGTTGTATTCCAATTTATAATTGCAGTTTGTTTAATAAGCGGTTCATATATTATTTATAAGCAACTGCAATATGTATCAAGGGCTGATCTTGGTTTTAATAAAGAGCAGGTTTTAAGTTTTCATATTGATGATATGAAAGTGCGCAGTGAAATACCGGCATTAAAAACTCAATTGTTGCAGAGCCCTTTGATAGAAGGTGTGGCTGTTGCTGGTAATCCTATCGGGAATAATAATTTAGGTGGAAATGGCTTTAAGTTTGAAAAAAACGGAGCCATTGATCAGTCATCACAACTGGCGCAACAACTTTTTACTGACGAAGATTTTTTAAAAACAGCAAGGATTAAATTATTGCAGGGCCGAAATTTTTCTGCTGCTATGTCAACAGATAAATATGGCTCAGTAATTATTAATGAAACATTGATGAAAGAACTCGGCTATAAAAATGCCGTTGGAAAAAAAGTGCAGTTTGATGGGAATGGCGAACCAGATAACAGGATCATTATTGGTGTGGTAAAAGATTTTCATACTTATTCTTTGCAACATACAATAGAACCGCTGGTAATGATGATGCCGCCGGTAGACCAGGAGCAGGATAATTTATATGTAAAAATTGCCAAAGGAAAATCAGCAGCAGGATTAGCTTATCTTAAAAATGTGTATGCACAGTTTGATAAAAACAATACTGCTGAATTTCATTTCCTCGATGAAAATTTTGCAAAGCAATATGCAACAGAGCAAAAGCAGGAACAGCTATCATTGTCATTCACCATACTGGCATTTATAATTGCATGTTTGGGTTTATTGGGTCTGGTAATGTTTGCCACTGCACAACGCACCAAAGAAATAGGCATACGCAAAGTATTAGGTGCATCTGTAACCTCAGTAACAGTTTTGTTAAGTAAGGATTTTGCAAAATTGATAGCTATTGCAACAATTATAGCCATTCCGGTTGCATGGTTTGCAATGAATAAATGGCTGCAGGGTTTTGCGTATCGCATAAGCATTGAGTGGTGGATGTTTTTATTATCCGGATGTACAGCAATATTAATTGCATTAATAACAATAAGCTTTCAATCAATTAAAGCAGCGGTTGCCAATCCTGTTGAGTCGTTGCGGACTGAGTAAGCCAAAATGATAGATCAAATGAAAAAACCAATAAAAAATATTAAGCCCCGGTTATTGCTTTTGTTTAGTATGATCATCAATGTTCATGCTTTTGCACAGGATAAAACAATGGTTGCTGATATTTCTGATAAAGGAAAGTTTGAAGTAATGAACAGGCAATTATCTATTATAAAACAAGACAACAAAACTGTTGTTCATCTTAACAGTAAAGAAAACAATGGTATTGCGTGGATCAAAGACCTGAAGTTTGAAAAAGGTATAATAGAATTTGATGTTAAGGGAAAGGATGTTATGCAGCAAAGCTTTGTTGGTATTGCTTTTCATGGTATGAATGATTCAACGTATGATGCCGTTTATTTCCGGCCATTTAATTTTCAATCACCTGATACAGCGAGAAAAAATCATTCGGTTCAATATATATCAATGCCGAAATATGACTGGTATATGTTAAGACAGAATTTTACCGGTGTATATGAAAATGCGTTAACCAGTGCTATTAGCGCTGATGCCTGGTTTCACGCAAAAATTATTGTTGATGCTGATAATATTAAAGTGTTTGTAAATAATGATGTAAAGCCTTCATTGGTTATTCATCCACTTAATAATTATGCAACAGGTAAGATTGGTTTTTGGGTTGGCAATAATGCTGAAGGTGATTTTTCAAATTTATCAATTCAAAATAAATAAGTAATGACAAAGGCACGAACATTCCTATTTTTATTTATTACTTGTGTTAGTCATAGTTACTCACAGAAATCTGTTCATTATAACCTTGCTGAATTGTTAAGCAATGGTAAATTAATAACAGATACTTCAACCCACACAAAAGCGCTTAATGATAGCAGGTACAAAGGAGCTGTATCAACTCAAAAAATTGTTTGGCTTAAAGATGTTTCTTTTAAAAATGGTACAATAGATATTGATCTGCGTGGAAAAGACGTTTTCCTACAAAGCTTTTTGGGCATTGCTTTTCATGCAAGCGACATTAATCATTATGAACTTGTATATTTCCGTCCATTCAATTTTCAATATGCTGATACAGCAAGAAGAAGATGGTCGTTGCAATACATGGTTGTTCCGGATAATGAATGGGATAAGTTAAGAAAGGAACATCCGCTGGTATATGAAAATTCAATAACTCAGCCACCTAAACCCAATGAATGGTTCCATGCTTCAATAGTTGCAACAAAAGATTCAATAAAAGTGTTTGTCAATCATTCAGCAACGCCTTCACTTGAAGCAAAAAGATTGGTGAATACCAGCGATGGAATGATTGGTTTGTGGGATGATGAACTAAGCGGCGATTTTGCAAATCTTAATATAAAAAAAGATAAATAATTTATTATATAAAAATCACTGTTATGCTTAGAAATCATTTAAAAATCGCGTGGCGCAATTTGATGAAGTATAAATTTATTTCCTTCATCAATTTATTTGGTTTAACTGTTGGCTTAACGTGCTGCCTGCTTATTCTTATTTATATTTTAAATGAGTTGAGCTATGATAAGTATAACAAAAATGCAGACCAGGTTTATCGTGTAACAAGAACTTTTTATAATGGTAACGGCGATGCGACGCTAAATTTAAGTGCAGTAGCCCCGCCATTTGGTTATTATTTCCCAACAGATTTTCCGGAGATTAAAAAGATGACGCGGTTATTGAATACTGGCAATACATCGCTTCGTTATAAAGATAAACTCATCAATGAGCATGATGTTTATTTTGCAGACGAAAATTTGTTTGATGTATTTACAGTTAATGTTTTAAAAGGAAATCCTAAGACTGCATTAAATGATCCCTTCTCTGTAATGCTTACCGAAGAAACGGCAAAGAAATATTTTGGCGATGAAGATCCTATCAATAAAGTAATAAGGGCAAACAACCAGTTTGATGTTAAAGTAACAGGTATTTATAAAGCTTTTCCATCCAATGCGCACATTCATCCAAACATATTGGTATCTTTTAACACACTAAAAGATTCTTCAGTTTATGGTGAAGAAGGTTTGCGCACTAATTGGGGGAATAATTCTTTTTTTACTTACTTGCTGCTTCCAAAAAATTATAATATTGAAAGCATGAAAGCAAGGTTTCCTGCTTTTTTGGATAAACACATGGCAAATGATTACGGCGGTATGCAGCCATCAAAACTTACCAAACTTGATTTGCAAAAGCTTACTGATATTCATCTTTACTCGCACACAGATGATGAGGCAGAACCAAACGGAGATATAAAGCGCGTTTATATTTTTTCAGCCATTGCTTTATTTATACTATTGATTGCATGCATTAATTATATGAATCTTTCAACGGCACGCTCTGCATTACGTGCAAAAGAAATCGGCATAAGAAAAGTAGTTGGTGCACGAAAGAAAGAATTAATTGCACAGTTTCTCAGCGAATCTGTTTTAATAACATGGTCTGCAATTATTATTGCATTTGTTTTATTATACGTTACGTTGCCCTGGCTCAATAAAATATCTGCGCAAACTCTTTCTATAAACATATTAATGAAATGGAAGGTATTGGTACCGCTGTTTTTATCGCCTTTTATAATCGGAATTATTTCAGGAATATATCCTGCATTATTCATGTCATCTTTTCAACCGGTAAAAACATTAAAAGGTTTATTCAAAACAGGCGGAAGCAATATTAGTTTTAGAAAAGTGCTTGTGGTAACACAGTTCGCTATTTCAATCATTCTTATCATCGCAACAATGGTTGTATTTCAGCAAATGCGCTACGTGCAGAAGGCTTCTCTTGGTTATGATAAGGAACATATTCTTACACTTCCTTACTATAGCCAGTTGAATGATCAATATGAATCTTTCCGCACCTCATTAATGCAAAATTCAAATATAAAAGATGTTGGATGCTCTTCAAGAATTCCAACAGGAAGGTTGTTAGATGATATGGGCGCTTCTGCTCCCGGATCAGATTCCATGGTTCCGGTAAAAGCAGAAATAAGATTTGTTGCTGCTGATTATGATTTTATTCCGACGTATGGCATTCACATGGTTGCGGGCAGAAATTTTTCACGTGATTATGGAACAGACACATCAAACTTTGTTCTTAATGAAGCGGCCATTAAAGCCATTGGCTGGAAGTCTTCGCAGGAAGCTGTTGGAAAAAATTTTAAATATGGAAGTATAAGCGGGCACGTTATTGGTGTAATGAAAGATTTTCATTTTGAATCACTTCACCAGGAGATCAAGCCACTTATATTAATAATGCCTGGTCAATTTTTGTATACTAATATTTCAATAAAAATTTCGTCTCAAAATATTTCGTCAGCATTGGCCACTATAAAAGATACATGGCAAAAATATCTTCCTCAATTTCCGTATCAATACACTTTTCTTGATGAAAATTTTTCAAAATTGTACGAATCTGAACAAAGGCAGCAAACAATTTTCAGCGTGTTTGCGTGCATCGCTATTTTTATTGCATGTCTTGGTTTATTCGGTCTTTCAGCATTTGCTATTTCACAGCGTGTAAAAGAAATTGGCGTAAGAAAAGTATTGGGCGCTGATGTTACAACAATCGTTGCTTTATTATCAAAAGATTTTTTGCAACTTGTAATTATGGCGGCCATCATAGCATGCCCGGTTGCATGGTATGCAATGCATAGTTGGTTACAGGATTTTGCTTACCGCATCAACATTAAATGGTGGGTATTTTTATTGGCAGCACTTGCAGCATTATTAATTGCATTGCTCACAGTAAGTTTCCAGGCAATAAAAGCTGCGCTTGCTAATCCTGCAAAAAGTTTAAGAACGGAGTAAACCCCACCAAACCTCCCCTAAAGGGGAGGCTTAAAACAGGTAAATTAAATGAAGTGACTTAAAATTATCAACATCTTAAAAGTCCTCCCTTTAGGGAGGATTTAGGAGGGTTTTATGTTTCGCAACTATTTTAAAACAGCTTTCCGCAACCTTCGTAAAAACAAATTATACGGAGCAATAAATGTTTTCGGTTTAACGATAGGGCTTGCGGCTTGCCTGCTTATTGGCGTATATATCATTCATGAATTAAGCTATGACAAATTTAATGTGAATGCAAACCGCATTGTGCGTGCAACTATGGAATACAGCAATGCAGGAACCGTAAATACAACTGCTACCACAGGCACAAAAGTTGGCCCGCAATTTAAACGCAACTTTCCTGTAGTTGAAACGTATGCACGAACCTTTATTAGCCATAACGTAGTAAAAACCGGTGATAAGATATTTGATGAGCCGCGCATTTTATATGCAGACCCATCTTTCTTTAAAATATTTTCTTTTCACATTATTAAAGGTGATGCAGAAACTGCTTTAGATGCGCCTGATAAAATTGTTATCACGCAAAGTATGGCAAAAAAATATTTTGGTGATGAAGATGCAATAAACAAAACACTTACATCAGGCGGAAAAGATTTGCGTGTATCAGCAGTGTGTGAAGATGTACCACAGAACTCACAGATTAAATTTGATTTTGCTACTCAATTCTTAAATCTTGGAAATGGTGTAAAAGATGAAACCTGGTGGACGGCGAACTGGATAACTTATTTTTTGTTGCGGAGTGAAAAAGATATTCCTGTTTTGCAGCAACAAATTATTGCTTACATGAAAACACCTGAAGTAAGAACCGATGCACGCCTGCAAGGCAATGATTATCTTACTTATCATTTAGAGCCACTTACCAAAGTGCATTTATATTCTTCTCTCGAAGGTTTTGAACCAAATGGAAGTATCAGGTACGTGTATATGTTTGCTGTAATTGCTTTTTTAATTTTAATTATTGCATGCGCTAATTACACAAATCTCGCTACAGCACAATCTGCAAAACGCACAGGCGAAATAGGAATGCGTAAAGTTTTAGGCGCATCAAAACGGCAGGTGTTTACGCAGTTTATGGGCGAATCATTTTTAATAACATTTATTGCCGCAATACTTGCATGTATATTAAGCATTTTGCTCATTCCTTATTTCAATAATATAACGGGCAAACAATTTACAGCTGATGCATTAATGCAGCCATTACCAGTAATTGCTTTATTAATTTGTACCATACTGGTAAGTTTTTTTGCCGGGCTTTACCCGGCACTTATTTTATCGGGTACACAAATTATGGGCGTTCTTAAAAAAGGCTTTGCATTTACCGGAAGTAATAATTTATTACGAAAGATTTTAATTGTGGGCCAGTTTAGCATTTCTGTCTTCCTGATTATTTATACCATAATCATCTTGCAACAAATGCATTATATGCAAACAAAAAATTTGGGTTATGATAAAGATCATGTTATTGTATTACCAGTTGGCGGAGATATGCTGAATAATTTTCAAAGTTTGAAAGATGCTTTTAAACAGGTGCCTGGGGTTGAGGGTGTAACTGCATCATACGAAACACCTGAAAACGTTGAATGGGGCGATGGCATTACTGCGATAGATGAAAAAGGGAAACATGATATATCATTAAATGCAATGCCTGTTGACCTTGACTTTATTAAAACTATGAAGATGCAATTGCTTTCAGGACGTGATTTTCAGCAGTCAGATTTTGCATTGATGGATACGAATAATAACAGCGCCAATGTTCATATGCCTTATATTATCAATGAAACACTGGCAAAAAAAATCGGCTGGACACCGCAGCAATCAATTAACAGAACAATTGAAAAAGGAGTTACAGGACCGGTAGTTGGTGTTGTAAAAGATTTTAATTTTACCAGCCTTCATCAACCCATCGGGCCTTTGCTTATTTTTTTAGGAAGAGATTTCTCACGAGATTTTATGATTCGCATCAGCGGAAATAATATACCATACACATTGGCAAACCTTGAAGCAGCCTGGAAACAAAGAATACCCAACAGGCCTTTCAGTTATCATTTTCTTGATGATGATTATAATAAGCTTTACCAGGCAGAAGAACGCACTTCGTTATTATTTTCAGTTGCCGCAATACTGGCCATTGTGTTGGCATGCCTTGGCTTGTTTGGACTTGCCGCATTTACTACTATACAGCGTACAAAAGAAATTGGTATAAGAAGGATATTAGGCGCCAACATTGGTAGTATTACTTTGCTTGTTTCAAAAAACTTTTTACAGCTTGTAGGTATCGCCGTTCTTATTGCAATGCCTTTAGCGTGGTGGATGGGCAATCGCTGGTTAAGTGATTTTGCTTTTCGTATCCCTGTGCAATTATATGTTTTTATTATAACTGCTGTTGTTACTGCTTTAATCGCATTGTGCACCGTTGGCTTTCACTCAGTAAAAGCTGCATTAACAAATCCTGTAAAAAGTTTAAGAACAGAATGATTAGTGTCTGCACATTCGCAGAACGTCTTACCCCAATTTATAATAATATCTTACATCTACTGTACTAATCTTATCGTCCAGAAATCACTTGCCAAATCTGTATTGGTTAAATAATCATAAGGTATATAAAAATTGCCATGATCTCCCCATGAAGATCCCCAACTGTTTCGGCAAATAAATACCTGGTTATCGTCATCATATCCAACACACATTACTGCATGTCCGCCTAATACTTTTTCTTTCACCTGTGGCATAGGAACGAAGCCCGTTTCAGTAACTTCATTACTTTCAAAACTTTCAAATACTGTAAAGCCGTAAATAAAGGCAAAGCCATCTGCAAGGCAACTCTTAAGATCATTAAGGTTTGAATTATCAACCTTTAAATATTCTTTTATTTTAAAACCAAGAGCGGAAGAGTAGCAATGGTCAGTTGGTTTGATTTTATATTCACTTATATCATATTGCCACATGTGTTCCCTGCAGGCGCCTTGTTTATACAACACATTTATTGAATCACGAATTTGCGCGCCTGAATCATAATTTACAGAACCTTCTAATACGCGTTCATTATAATAAATAAATAAACGTGATGCCTGGTAACCTTCTTTATCTTCCTTTGCCCGTTCAAAGCCTACAGCACCTGCTGCAGCGTTAGCAGTACAGGAACCCAATTCGCCCTGGTCAAACACGTGTCTGTAAACATCCCTCATGTCAACTTTTTGCGGCAGCGCTTTTGCTTTTTGTAAAGCCAGGAATTTGTGGTCTCTGAAATCGCCGCGGGAAGGGCGCCAGTTTAATTTATGTTTCATAAAACTTTAATTTATTTCTTAGTCGCATTTTATTTTTAAATGGAACTATCAATAAATATTTATCCAACACTATACTTTATCAGCACATATATATCTTTCACATCGGTTGATGTTAAAGGTGTATTTCCAGGCTTAATTACTTTCCATAAACCCAATGTATTATTTCCCCATGATTGTGAACCAGGATTACTTACCAATAACTTTCCAAACGCTGGATTGGCTGCAAACGAAAAATTATTGTTTGTAATATTCCCCGGCGATGTTATATGCAACTGCGGCGTTGGGTTTATTGCATCTGCATATAATGAAATGCTTGTAATTTTTAAATTGGTTTGTGAGACAAGAAATGGAAGCCTGTTCACATCTAATAAAATACTGCATGTCTGATCTCCAGTGTTTGCATCAGGCTGATTTAAAAATGCATACCATTCTGTGGGAAATTCATGTTTCAAACTAAACAATTGTGAAAGTCCGGTATCTTTTAAACTGACCAACATTTTATTGATGTTGTTCACCAAATTATCTGAAGCATTTGCTTTTAAAGCATCGCCACCTTCACGTGCGGTGTATTTTAATTGAATGATGACATCAGAAATGGTGTTATAATCAAATTGCTGTAGCAAAGTGTTCACTTTAGTTCCTGATTTATCTTTTGTGTTTGCAAATGGAAATTGCAAATGCCATTTACTGATTGCACCTGTACCTTCAAACGGAAGATATCTTTCATCGCGGAAATTCAATTCAAACAAACCGCTATCGGATTGCGCATGACTTAATGCAATAGATTGTGATGTGCCGCCACTGTCTCTGAAGCGTGGGTCATCTGCGGGAATTCCATTCACAGATTTGCGCGGATATTTTTTTGCATCAGCAACACTTGTTCCATCAATGCGAATAAAATTATTCATCAATGTTAATGTGCAACCAATGGTTGTGTAAGGGCCGGCAACGCATGGAATAGATAGGCTCACAGATTTTAATCTTCTGAAATAATGTCCCGGGTAATCAATATCAAATAATTCTTCAGGTAAATTGATAAAACATTGACCTGTTTCCTGTAATTGTAACAAAGCAGTTGCATCAAGCTGTGCCAATGAAATATGTTTCGTTAATTCATACTCACGCTTATTTTTTTCATAATAAGCCATTTCCATTTGCTTCAGATTATACATCAACGATTCACCGCTCAGCAAACCTTTCTTCATACTATCCAAATAACCAAATTGTATATAGCTTGAATCACTCAAACCCAATTCATAACGAAAACATTGTTCTGCTTTTTTCGCAGCACCGTAAGCAAGATTATAACTCTGGAAATACGTAGTTGAAATTTTATTGATCATGTACGCATACAAATCTTCATTCGTGAATTTGCTGTGCATGAAATCATCATCTTCTTTCGCATTATCAATCTGCAATTGCTGATTGTCTTTGTCTTTGTTTGCAATATCCAAACGAATTTGTGCACCTAAAATCTGCACATCAATTTGATCTAATTCTTTGTTGGCAAGATTGAGTTGATTACGCCATTCCTGCGCCCTTCTATCATACGAAGCATTCGTGCTCATTAACGATGCATTCTTATCCAATGCTGTTGCAATAGATTGCAATGTTCTCACCGCATCTTCAGCAGAATCGCCAAAACTTTTACCGCCTGTAGCTACAGTTGCATGTGGTGAGCCGCCGAAACCTGATGCACCTAAAATAAAATCAGGAATCATTTTTAAACCACCAGCTAAAGTGTAACCAATGGCAATGCCTGTGTCAATAACAGTTGATGCAGTATTTAAAGCCAGTGCAATATTTTCACCGGTGCTTAAACCTGAAGAAATCAAGTTTTGATAATAATCTCTTCGTATAGTAATTAATTCTTTTTGTTTAGTAAGATTATCAATTTGATTTTGCGATTCTGTTATTTGTGTTTGCTTTAATTGCAATACGGCACTCAACAATTTTATTTCATGACTTGAACGCAATAATGCCAAATGCTCTGCATCTTTTTTCTCTAACGCTGCAAGCAATGCGCCGCCTAAAGATTTTACTTCATTACATAACTCTGTTGCTTTTTGAATCAAGAATGTAAAGCGATACAAAGGCAATGGCGCATTAAGATCATTTAATACACTGCTCAAATCCAATCCTGCAGCGGCTGCACGCACTAACATGCCAGGATCAATTGGCGGCGCAAATAATGAAAGCGGAGAGAACACACCTTCAATATCCAGGCAATGACGAATCTTAAATAAGCGATCTGCAATCGTTGTCCAGTATTGAAGAATATTATCGTTAAATGGAATGCAGAAATATAAAGATTGCAATGAAGGCAGATCAGGGTTATCAGGATTTGAATAATCAAAGCCTTTGTATGTATGCATTGGCAACAAATTTTCTATCTCTACCAACACATTTGAAAATGAATCCAACTTCTTTTCCAACTGATAATAATTATTTACCGGCACTTCATAAGCAGGCGGAATGATCTTTGGTTCTGGTCCTAAAATCTGTGCAGCCAATACATACAATTGCGTTGCCTGAGTTACAGATTCCATTGTATGTTGTGTGAATAAATAATCGCCCCACCTAATTAAATGATCCAGGTATTTCATCACAGTAGTTTTTTGATAAGCCACAGTTCTGTATTGTGCGATGTAATGAGGTTGAAATGGATTTTCTCTCCAATCCTCAACACTTTTATCCAGATCATTTGGATGTGCAACCGAAGGATCAGCAATACCAAACATGATGTTCTCTATGCGTTGCAGATCATATTTTGTTTTGCCTGAAACATCAACCACATTTAAAAAGAATGGCTTGGTAACCCAGAATTTATCAGGCGCAGGATATGCAGATGAATCTGTTGGATTGAAAATATACTTGAACCATTTGTCTGCATCATCGAACTGTTGATTCACACTTAATTGTTCTCCAATCATCAATGGCGCATGAAAAAATAATTCCCAATTATACAATGAATAACCAGCCTGAATGTTGAAGTCTACATCTTCACGCGGATAACCCGGTGTTGCATCAACAACAGTATTTGGATATGTTACAGGAGAGCCGCTGTACACATCAAATTGTGGTTGATATGTTGTATTAAAATTGAATTTTGTCGGATCACTATCATAAGCAACATCACCTTTCAATTGTGTTTGCCTGCTCATCAATCCATCAATGCCTTTGTTAAATAATTGCCGCATGAAAAAGCAAACCTGCGGATGATAAAAATTATAAAAATGATATAACATTAAAATGCGTTTGCCCTGCGGAATTTGCGGCATCGCTTTTCGTATTTCATCTTCTGCAGCAGTATCACCTTCAATAATTGCCTTTAATAGATCGAGCAATTGCAAGAACCATGCTTCCAGATCAGCATAAAATAATTCGAACTCATCGTTATCACTTATTTCCGGCGCCACATAATATGTTCTTCCTGTTTTTTCAAAACGATATGTTGCATCCTGGTAAAAGAATGGCATGAATGTACCCAGTGAAATTGCGGGATTGCGTTGTTCAAGCGCATATTGGTATTTGCTTAAAAAAATCAACTCCATTATATAAACCCAGCGATCAAAAAACCCTGCCTGCAACGGAATAAGATTTCTAAACAAACCCGGCGTTTGATTTAAGATTGATGATTGTGCTGGGAATGATAAAAAATTATTTGATGTATCCGTCGTTTCATCATCAAGCATATTAGATAAACCACTTCTGATAAAAAGTTTTGGATAAACAGGAACATAATTATTAGTAACTACAGGATAACCGCGACAAGGATCAAGATCAAACGTGCCCCTGTATTGATAATAACCATTATCATCTGTGTAATAACAGTTAAGATTTAGTGTCCCATTTTGTTTAAGTGAATTTTCTATATCATCAATGAAGGCTTCCCACCAACCTTTAATATCTTTCTTTTCTATGTACGCTTGCAGGTTGCTGTAATCAGGCGCTGGCAGATCAACAAGAGAGAAGAAGTATCTTGATCTATCCGGTGCAACCTGGTACCAGATTGAAGGATCAACTGAATTTTGTACCCACTGATAATCTTCAATAAAACCAGTTGAATCATTATTTGAAATTTTCTTTGGTGACCATTTACCATTTTTGTATTCACTAAAAGCCATTTGTATTTGAATGTATTTATCCGGCTTCCTGATCGGGAAATTTGATTCATTCAAATCAGGTACCTGCTGACTGTCTGGCGCATCTCTTCCTTTCTCTGTAAACACAGCCCAGAAAATATATAGGCGTTGATTGAACACAACAGGAATAACGTGATCGCTGTTTATATCAAGATCAATTTTTTCCCACGGAGTCCATCTGCGGTTTTCAATGTATTGACGGTAATAATAGATCTTCGGATCGCCGCCGTATGTTCTTGCAACTACATGTAACGTTTGATTGTCATCTTCATACCACATGCCTTTCACTTCCAAACGCGCAACACCATCCAACTTTTCCAGGTAAGACATGAAAGCATCTTCAACATTGGTTTCCGTCATTTCGTTTTGCAATAAATCGTTTTGCAGATCTTTGAAGAATGGAGATTGATCAGGCAGCAATTCAGGCTCGATCCAATTTTCAGGATATAAAAACACCTTGCGATTCGCTTCCCACAAACGATATTGACTCATCCATTCCCATTGACTCCATTTGCTATCGAATTGTTGTTGATCCGGATCATCTGCATTCACAATTATATCTGCTTCCATGCTCATAAAACAACGCTGCACAAATTGCTGAACAGAATTTGTTGCCTGCACAATGCGTGATGTTGGCTGACACGCACTCATCTCAACATCAATCAAAAAATAACTATAGAGATCATTCGAATCTTTCCATGTATTTGTTCCCGGGTTGGCAAGCAAATAAGTTACCAATGCATCTCGTTTGCCTTCGCGTAATTTATTTTGAAGCGGTGTTGTTACGTCTAGCCAATCACTATCATTATAATGAGATTTTAATGTTTGTTTGATCTTGGTTGAATCATCAAAACTTAATGATGGCTTGCTCCAGTTAATGCAATCTTCTGCAGCAACACCAAGCATTTGCATTGTTGCAAAACATTTATACAAACGAACAAGTATGCGAATATTTTTTAAGTCTGATGTTGCAGGTGTTGCTGTTGAAAGATTTAAATAATTCGGTGCTTCAATCAACGCTTTTAATTGATCTTTATCCCATGCATATAAATCTGAAAATTCTGTTTCAAGATCATCAATTGTTTTAACACCGTCAATCACATCCTGCAGAACAGTAAATATGGTATTGGTTGATGTTGTTACATCACTATGATATAAACTGATGAGATTAATTAAATTTTCAAACACATCAAAATCAGCCTGCGAAACATTTGCAGCAACGGCAACAAGCGGTAACGTTGAAAGATCAGCGATATCAACATCTGCAGCGTGAACAAGAATCCACGCAAGTGCAACAGCATCTATTTTTAATTTGGTAACAATGAAACTAATTTTCGCAAGCCATAAATATTGATTGTATTGATTCGGATAATTTGTGTTGCTTAATGTGTTTGTTTTTTGAATGAAGTTAACATCGGTGAAATCAGTGAAGATCGCCGGAACAGAAATCATCAATTGGGCTGAAATAGTTTTATCAACCGTAAACCATGTACTGATGCGATTTTGAATGGCAGTTTGTTGTTGAATTTTTTTATAAACCGGAGAAATTTTTTGCAGGAAGAATGCAAAGCGATCAGCTATGTGCGCATAATCCAGCGACTTCAAATTTGTATCTACATCTGCATCAGAATTAAAGAAAATATTTGATGCACTGTTATCTGTTAATTGCGCATCAAACAAACTATCCAATGCATCACGAACAGGATTTGGATTGTTGTAAAAATTCTTCAAAGCATCACGCAACGTTGCATCCATGTAACCTGCAAAGCGCAACGTTTTTGTATCATTATTAAAACTTAGCTGACCAGATGCAGGCGCATAAGAAGTTAGCAACGGCAATGCATCCAAAGCAGTAGAACCATTTGGATTTGCATTTAAAAAAGTAATAGCATCCTGCCAATCCTGGTCGGTAAAAGCGCCAAGCAAAGCTGTTTGTTCATTCGCAGTCATTGCGCCGGTAAATGATAATTGTTGTGTGCCGGAGTTATAACTGATGTTCGCACTTAGCTGGGATAAATTTTCAATGGGTTTTAAAACGGAAAGCGTTGTTTCATGAAAAGCCGCATCATATTGAACACGCAGATCTTTTAAGAAAGTATAATTTGAACTGACAATATTATTGTAATCAACATCGTCAATAGTTTTTAGAATATTAATCAATTTCGCAGAAATACCTGCATCCCATTTCAACAAAGGATCGTTCAACCATTTAGTTAAAAGATCTCCATTTGCATCTGGCAAAACAGCAGTGCTTGCATCAATCACTAACAAAGCATCCTGTAATTCGCCAAGATTTGAAGTGATTGAAGCATCTGTTGGAATTAAAGTTTGACTAATATCATTCTGCTGTCGTAAAATATAATTTACATCCCACACACCAAAGCCTGCATTATTCAACAAATCATTCTGTGATAAAAATTCCATAGTGTTAACGGGTGAAGAGAAAACATCAACAGGAATTATGTGCTTCGCGATGCGCAGATCATTTGCAGAAAACGATAATGCCTGCATCAACAAATTATTGCGATAGATCAATGAAAGATTGGCAACCGATAAAGCTGTAATGGCATTGTCAGTTAATAAAATAGTCAGGTCATCCGGCGTAACAAATGTTGCTGCTTCAATTATGGATTTATGGATTTCTGTGATTGCAGTACCGATGTTTACATTCGTTAAAGCAAAATCAGGATTTAATGGATAAGTGATTTGTTTATTCTGAAAAAGGCTGCTGTATAAATTATCATCGCCGTCGCTTTGAATATCTTCATACAATGCGAGCAATGGAAATACATCTAAGTCCAGCCTGTCTTTTAATTGAAGAAATGAATGAAACTGCCATGCAAAATTTTCATCAATTTTCCCGTTACCAATTTTAGTGCATTGAATACATGCATCGAGTTCTTCAAAAGTTAATGATGTCTTTTTCCATAATCTTAAAAAGCGATTTAAATGATCGAATTTTTCTGTTGTAACATTTGTGATGTGTTGAGTATTTAAATCACAAGACATATCATCATGGTCGATCTTACTATCAAGAGCAGGATTAATAAATTCAAGTGTGAGCAACGTCATCAGATCTGCATACTCCAAACCTGTATAATTTAAAAACAGGTCTACTTCAACAGAAGATGAAGCTGCCAATGTTCCCCAATAAATATTTTGATTGACCAGGTCTTCTTTAAAGATCAGATCACGTTCTTCAAAACTCACATCGAGATATGCGTACGCTTCTTCTAGCTCACTTGTTGGCGGCGTTGCAACTGGTAAATTTTCCTGCGCAAAAATTCTTATCAAATCAGCTTTGCTTATGCCAAGCTTCGTTAAATAAATTTCTCCTTCAGTGCTAAACAAATCGAATGGCAAACCAAAAGGCAGCGTCGGCGCTGCTGGTATTGATTTCAAAAAATTCTCATACACTTTTACATTCGTGTATTCAGGATTTGCACTTAATTCATCGGCACTTAGTAAGGTTTGATGTAACAACTGCACTCTAATATCTGCAGCATTTTGTGTGAGTTTTAAAACAATATTTTTGTCGCGGATTATCCATTGTGTTGATGAAGAACCCATTGCCTGGTATGCATCAGAAACCATTGCATTAGTAGTAAGCAACAAATCTATATGCGGAATATCTGCGGTATGTAAGATCAATTCTTTCAGCAGGAGAACATCAATTGTATGTTGTATGTCAGGTAATGGATCTGTGTTCACCAACGGAACAAACACAGGAAGATTGGCAGTAAATGAAAATGCAATTGTAAAGATCGTTGGTGAAATTGTTTCTTCTAAAATTTCATTTACGATATCAATGTAAGGCAGCGTGGTGTTAGTGTTATCACAATTCAAATCTATATCGCCAATGTCTGTTCTGCGTTGTAACAATCTATCACGAACAGTATCTCCACCGGTTGTGATGCGCTGACTTAAAAAATGCAATGCATCAGTTAAATAAGATGCCGCGCCATATACAGACCGGCATTCTTCACACTCACAAAAATCTGCATGCTGAAACAACACATCAAGATTTGGAATTTCTTTTGCTGCCGGCGACATCTTCATTATATCCTGGTAATTTGGCAATACTTTTAATTTAGATGCAGTTGCCAAACCATGCATGTTGCCTGCAACTGCAACTGTTTGCGCATACATTTTTGAAGCGTTGGAAAAAATTTGTGTTGCTTCTTTTTTACCAAGCTGAGGCGCAAATGTTTTTATGAACCTGTCTTTGCCCATTGCATATACCTGCGCTGAAGAATGAATCCCTTTATCCAGCAATGCCTGTGCTGCTTCATATGTTGGCGCTAACTTGAACACACGTTGAAGCCTTCTTAGTTGTCCTGCAATAACGGGTTTGTCTTCAGCAGAAATATTTTTTGCATTATCTGACAAATAATTTTCTATGCGATGATTTTGCAGATCAAAATCAGGATTTGCATCAAAAAAATTAACGAGCTTATTCTGCTCACCTGTTTGTGTGGTTGTGTTTTGTTTTAATCTTGATGCAAGTGCACTAGTTGGAAATTTCTTAACAAAATTCTTCTCCAATTTTTCTGCAAAATTTTTAATACGATCTGCTAAGCTCGTGCTTTTGCTTGCTGAAGAAACATCAATGTTGTGTTGCTTCAACAAATTTTCCCAATCAGTTTTTGTATTTGCAGCAAGCTTGCGTATGTCTCCCGAGTTTTTTATTTGCTGATCTTTTACAAGCGTACTTGTTAATTGAATATTATTATTTGTAAGATCATTCAATTGAAAAATTGCATTCAACTGATCTGCACTGCCGGCAAGCGTTTCATGGCTTGTCAACGCAGAAAAAAAAGATTGAATATTTCCCTGGTGCTGCGCCAATAATTCAGTTACTTTTTTTGAATCTTCATCTGACAAACCTGCAATATTTATTTTTTGAAATAGGGCAGAAGCGTTTCCAGTTTGCGGATGTTGATAAGCGTAATGTGATATGATACTTAATAATTCGGCTTTTATTTTTTCAAGCTCTGCATTTAAACTAAATGGAACAATATTATCATTGATGGCTTGTTGCAATGCCTGCATCAGCACATCAATATTTTCATGCATAATACCATCCAGCTTTTGTTGTGCCTGTTGTTCATACGTTGGCGCAGCAATGCTTTGCAATAATTTTTGGGTAATATTTGATGGCACACCTTCACGTAACAAACCATAAAAAATTACAGCAGCAATTTTAGTTTGCGATTCAAAACGATAAGCCATTGCAAGCGCTTCAACACGATCTTGCGGCAGCTCTGTTTTGTTAGTAAGAAAAGTGATATCCTGCGTATCTGAGTTTTCAGTTACTTCAGCAAGCGATAACTTTCCCATGAACGGAGTAACAGTCGCCAGCACTTGTTCAAATTCTGAAACACCTTTGTACGATTGTGTTGCAAGCGAAATATCAATTATTAATTGAACCGGTGCATTATAATACACATCAGTTTGTTTTAGCAATGCACCGTTTGCATCGTATAATCGCAACAACACATCAGCAGCTTGTTTATCAGTATATGCAAAATTTTCAGGCGAATAATAAATTTGATAAAAGCCTTGCTCGTTTGTTTTGGCTTCACTTAACGTTTGTTCATTACGAATGTCTTTATCAAATGCACGCACTAAAACACCAGTCATCAATTGCTGGTATTGATTTCTTACAGTTCCTGAAATGGAATAACGCGTGCTTGTTGTGGTAGCAGAATCAGAATTAATTGGCATCTTAAAAAAATTAATTGTTTAATAATTTTTCTAAGTGTTCAGGTTTGATTTGTTTGGTGGAAATTGTTTGAAACTTAAATTATGAAACCAAAGCTGCAATGAAAATATGTAGTACAAGGGAGTGACCTCCAAATCAAGTTTGAAGGCAGGCTCCACCGTGACGCCATGTAATACTGCAGATGGTTACATAATAAAAAATAAATTATTCAAAGAGCTTTTATATGTTATTATAACATCAAATTAAAATGTGCCGCTTATGCCCAATGTTCCTCCTGTTCCTCTCAATGGCGGCGTTGTTGTTACCGTACTGAAATGTGTTTTATCATCATAATTTACATTGAACGGCGAGGTTGTTGACGTAGGATTATTTACAAAAATGGATGCACCAATGTTCACACGATTTCCTTTTACAATTGTTGTTATGCCAAGATCAACAGTAACATTTGGCGGAGCTTGTGGCAACACCGTAACAGCTGGCGCAGCAGTAAAGCGACCAAGCGGCGTTGGTGTTTCAATCTTCACAGAACCTTGACCTGTGCCTGCTCCAAATTTTCCTGCAAGTGTAACAGATGGCGGCGCAGCAATATCTTTTCTTAATTGATCTAATTGTTTTTGCTGTGCTGATTTTGGTTGTGCTGCTGTTGATGAATTCGGATCTAATTTTTCGGGTGATTTTGTATCCTGCTTTTTTTCATCTTTCTTTTCATCTTCAGATTTCTTTGGTTTCAGTGTAATTTCAAAGCCATATAAATCTGTTTTGCCATCTTTCTTTTCATAACTCACACTGATCTTAAAACGTTCATCGGTTAATTTTTCCGTACCGGCGCCAAGCAATAATCCTAACAAACCTGCAGCGGCCTGGCCTGTGTACACATCACCTGCAACAGGCACATTTAGTTTTTCATTTTTTATTCCAAGCGCTGTAATTACAGCTGCAGTTGGTAATATGATTAATACACCACCAACAATTAATGATGCTTTATTTTTTTCCCAATCAATTTTTAGTGAAGCCGTGAGCTCATCCAATTTCGGGTCGATCAATAATTTCTTTATTGCTTTAAATTGTTCGGTATCTAAAAATATTTGTCCCGTTGCTTTGCCAACATTACCGAGATCAGTTGTTGCCTGGTCGCCGGTTGATTGATAAACAGGCTGACCGTTTGCATCCGTTGTTGTTTTAAATGTGCCTTTTGTGCCATCAGTTCCTGTTATATCTTTTTTTAAGATTGGATTGTTGCTGCAATAAACGTAATCGTTAATTCCATCTTTGATGCCAATTGGATCAACAGCAGTCCAGCGCGCCAGCCAACATGCATAATATCGTTTACCGTGATAATACAAACCACTTTCTTCATCACGCTCTTTGCCGGTGTAACGATAACGCTTTGGTGTTTCGGTTTGATTGCGCATTGCCTGGTATGCAGTGCTGCCAAAAGGATAATATTCTTCGTAAGAAATGATCGCAGCATTGTTATCTAATTCCAAACATGCCGTTTCTATGTGGTTATTATATTGATACCGGATCAAAAATGGCAAGCCATTGTCTTTACCTTTTGTTCTTGTTTCTATTAATGCGATGCGTTGCTTATCATCCATCACATGTATCGTTTCACGCTCAAGATTTGTGTTTCCATTTTGTGTTTCGCGATACACTTCATAACTGTTCAAATAAATTCTTTCTTTAACAAGGTTTCCATTCTCAATAATTTTTCTAACACGATTTCCATTGCTGTCATACACATAATATGCAGTTCCGCCGCCACCTAAATCAACCTGCTGTAACTGGTCTGCATAATTCCATGTTAAACCAAAACTGCCGTTTTGCAAATTTTGAAGGTTACCATGTGCATCATAATTATAGGTTGTGCTGTTTACACCAACTTGTGTTTGTGATAAACGATTATTGTTTGCATTTGGTGAAAATGTTCTCGTCCATTTATTACTAAAAACTCCATTGCCTGCATTATGGATCATGTGCAACATATTTCCAACTTCATCGTAATCATATTTCTCTTCGTAACGCTGTATAGCATTCATGTCGCCGGGCAAAGTCAGTCGCTGATTATTGAATGTTGTTTTATCTGAATCAAACTGATCACTTGCTGCATTGGCGCCTGCATGCTCCCGGCCTTGTGCATATATTAAGCGATAAACCGCATCATATTCATATTTCATTGACGGATCAACCGCTGCATTGTTGAAGAAAATTGTCTGCTGTGCATCATCTTTTGCCGCAGTAATATTTGAAACCGGATCGAAAGTGTAATTCAGATCCTGCATAATATCTGCACCACTATTTCTTGTTGTAAGTACTCGTGTTAAGTTGTATGTTTTTTCATCATACTCATATTTTGTTGAAGTGTTGTTGCCATACAAAATACTTTCCCGCTGTGCTTTTGCATTATAATCTATATTCTGAACGAAAGCAATATTTTGGTTTTGACTTTGCACAAAAATATTTACCTGTTCAAGCAAAGCAGCTTCATTGTAAGTTGGATGAATTTTGCTTCCATCAGGTAGTTGCATTTCAACAGCGCGGCTTATTGCATCGAATGTTGAATTGGAATTAAACGTTTCTATATTTAATAAGGAAGTTGGATTAGCAACATTATAATCAATTATCTTTTTATATTCTTTGCAGAGTTGCCTGCTGCCTGTTTTAATATTGTATTTGAAATCGTATTCAGCAGTTTTTGTCAAACCACTTTGATCAAATGATTCAAATAATTTTCCGCGAAGATTTAGTTGTTTATCGTTGAGTTGATTTTCACCATATACACTAAAGTGAATTAATTTTTCAGGATCTGCAGTATTTACATCTTCTTTCAACCATTGTTTTAAAGGACGATGCAATGAATCATACTCTGTTTTAAAACGATGATTGAGGTCATCCCAATTGAAAACGATTTTATCCAGCACATCATTAAAAACAAAACGTTCACCACCATCCATACTAATCTGATGCACTTGCCGCGACAGCATATCATAATCATATTGCATCACACTGTTGTTACGTGCATCAATTATTACACGCTGATTGTTTTCAATATCCAAAATAATTTGCGTTGCATATTTTCCCGCAGCACCATTATCTGCAACCGTATAAATCGTTCTTCCGAGCGAATCAAAATGTTCCTGTGATGGCGTGTTCGCATGTTTTGCAGCAAGCCATGCGGCACGTTGTTCTGCATCGGCTGGTTCTGCACCTAAAGGATTTGGACTTCCGCGATCAATGTACCATTGGCTATCGAGCACTGTATCATTTTCATCATGCTTAAATTGTCTCCATGCATCAAATTCAGTTTTGGAAAATGTTCCGTTTGCATGTTCAATGCGAATTGTTCTGCTTAGCGCATCATAATAATACACAGACGAAAAACCAATCTCAACTAAAGCATTATCATTTTCAAATTCAAATGTTGTACTAAAGAATGGCTCAAATTGTTTTACAGGATTGCCTTTGTTATTTAAGATCGTTCTGCCGTTACCAACCCAGCGAAGATTTGGTTTTGTATCAATTGTAACTAAAATATTGCCTTGCCATTTTAATGCATCGCCCGGCTCTGCCTGCACTTTTGTTTGCAGGTTTTTTCCAAGCCCGTTTGAATAACCAACACTGATGTATGTTTTGGTTTGATTACCGCCAGTTAGTTCGCTTTCATGTGTTTCTCTTGCAACACTTGCAAAACAAACCGGTTGATTATTGTTCATCCATGCAAACAAATCGTAATAAAAAAATGTAGTAGCTTTTTGTAAGAATTTATTTGGATTGGCAACAACATCTGCAATATTTGCCGGTTCAATAACTGTATAATTAATTAACGATTCATCGCCATGATTGCCATCGCTTTCATCGCCATGAACCGAAGTTGCGATCACCATTCCTAGCTCATCGTTAATAACTTCACTAATATTATCATTCATATCTTTTAAAACAGTTGGCTGCAATGTGCGATAGTCAAATGTCTCAACTGTTGAAATATTTAGTGCAGCGTCTTCTGTTTTTATGATCACTAAATGATAAGCATCATAAGAAAGTTTTGTTTCAATATCAAAAGCATCATGCACTGCAACAGGCAAGAAGAAACGTTGTTGCGCATCGGCAATTGTTTCTGCATTCTGCAGATAAATATTTTTCCCTGAAGGAATCCACCAGTTCACTCCATCTTGCTGAATATATTTTGCATCGAGCAAATTTTGATTCACTAATCTTCCATCATAAATATTTGTAATTAATGAAGGGGTAAATGCGAGTTTGAAAGTTTGATATGCAAACCCTAAAGTATCCATTTGCAATAATGATAAAGGCGTTTTCAAATCATTGTGCAAATAAATTGTTTGAACATCCTCGATCAATCTTTTTTGCAAAGAACCATTAGGTTTGTCTTCATATTTAATTAGCGAAGCGGCAGCAAAATCATTTAATAAATTATCTAATGCGAATTGCGAAACTGCGTTGTAACTATTGTTGGTTAACTCAAAAGTTTTTGTTTCAGCAATTTCTTCTAAACGATATGTATCAGGCAAATCAAAATTGTTTGTATAACTGTTGAGTGTATAAACAACATACGTTTTACTTTGCTCTGTTTGAATGACAGCAGGTAATTGCGCATCTGTAATTTTTCGTCCATAAACAACAGAAGCAGCCTGCAACACATTTCCAAAATCATCCACTTCAATATTTAATGTATGTGCAATGCGTGGATCATTTAAATTTCTTTCATAATGAATATTCAGCGCCTCACTTTCATGCGATAAAAAAATTGCGTATTTATTTTGTAGTTGTGGTTGCAATAATTTGATGATACAATTGTGTGTAGTTATTGCATAAGGTTTGCCTTCATTAGCGCTTCCATCAGTTGAATAAATTTCTTGCCGCAACACAATGCCTTTACACGCACGCAAAGCTTCACGACTTTCTTCTGCTGTTAATCCATTTGGTAAAATTGGTTTTGGAAGATCAAATTCAAACGGACCTTTATTATACTCCTCTTCAAACTGATCTAAAATTTTTTGTTGATTGAAATAAGCGCCGGTATGATACCATGTAATTGTTTTTACCGGTGGCTGATGCAAATCTTCTTCAACAACATTATTTGCGCCGGATAATTTGAAGCTGGTGAAATCTTCTGTGTCAGTTTGTTCCACTCTTCCAAATCCCCGAAACTCTCTTTCAGCATGATCATAATAACCGTGATGATAAGAATAACTATTCGTAAACAAAGTACCTGCAACTGCATCTTTTAAAATCGTTGTATCAACACACTGCACAGGAAAAGGAAGTTTAGTGATCCATGGCTTACCAATTTGTTTGTCTGCTAAATAATAATGTGTTGAACTTTTATATTGGAGCGTAACTTCTTTGCCAAAATTATTTTTATACTCATTCATGATGTAAGGCTTGTTGCCTCCCATCAGATCAATAAAGCGCATTGGCATTGCTGCAGATTTTTGTAACGGAGAAGACCAGACAATACATGCTGTTCCATTGCCTAAAAAATCAAGCACTGCAACTTGATTTGGTTGTTCAGTGGTTGGAAAACCATCAATAATTTGTTCTTCACTCCAGGCATTGCCACTTAAATTGATCCACGCTTTAAATTGATTTTTCCCGCAATAAATTATATCTGTTGCACCTGTGCCACTGATATCAGCCAGATGAATTTGTGAAGGATTAAATTGATCTGGTGTATCAAACATCGGCGCAAAATCCATACACACTTTCGCACTGAATTTTCCATAACCCATGTTACACCAATAACAAACTTCACCATTACGGATGCGAACGATATCAGTTAATCCATCACCATTTATATCACTTAAAAAAATGCTTTGCGTTTGATCTGCAAAAACAAGTGCCGGACCTTTTTCCTCATCATAAGGTTTTGGCGATAATTCAGGTGAATCATAACCGGCAATGCCTTTGTTTGCATACCATGTAAAAGCATTTTCCTCTGAAATGATCAAGTCTACTCTGCCATCACCATCGAGATCAATCAGCTTTGTATTGGCATCATTAAAATTGATGTTCGGCATTTGATCGAATGAATTAAATGGTTGCCATTCTGCATCATCACTCAATTCAAAATATCCTTGTGAATACTGCTGCAAACTCACAATAAATTTTCTTCCATCTGCTTCCAAATCCTGTAATTGCAGCGCACCGCTTTTCAATCCAATAAAAGATGGTTTTGGAATAACAGGTTCTGCAACAGAAAAATTTCCATCACCTAAATTCGATTTATAAAACCATGCATTTGCCTGTTCAGTAAGAATGCCTGAAATGCCTTCACTATATAAATCTGTCCATTGATAACCTGTTGTTAAACCAACAGGATCATTTGCTACATTTTCTTTTGTAACATTTTGAACAGTTTTATTCCAGTTTAATTGTTGATAAGAAAATTCAAACGGTGGCAGGCTTTTTTTTGAGTAAGAACCATCTTGCTTTTTTATATAACCGCTTTGTTGTAATGCAATAATAAAATCTGTTTCTGCATTTCTTTTTTGTTGTGCAGTTACAGCAGCATTTTGAAACAATTGATAATTTAAATCGAGAGAGCGAACAAGACATGGAACTGTATTAATTCCATCATTCAATTCTTTAAAATAATGAAAGAATAAAATGCGTTTGCACAAACGATAAGTGCGCATTTCAAAGCCTGGATGAAAATCAGAAAAAGGTTCAAGTCGGTATTGCCAATCTTTATCAGCAGTTGGAGTTGGTATGTTTT
>Ga0206932_1049_pt1 | contig 29425 bp, 22 predicted proteins | sample Alteio_BWOrgHeat_18_FD_153244 | JGI IMG/M metagenome (GOLD analysis project Ga0206932, IMG submission 153244) | Enriched cells from forest soil in Barre Woods Harvard Forest LTER site, Petersham, Massachusetts, United States -... | ecosystem: Environmental > Terrestrial > Soil > Temperate forest >...
CAACACCTGTAGAACCTGTTGATGCGAACATTATTAAACAACTAAAAGAGAAGAATATTTTAGTATTGCCAGTTGCTTTAAACAATAATTATGTCTCTGCGAATTTTGTTAATGATACAACTGTTGATAATAATGATCTGCAACTGATAGCGCAATTAAGTAAACAACTGGTGTCATTAAAATTAAGCAGTACAAATATTACAGATGATGGTTTGAAAACAATTGCCCAATGCAATAACCTCATCAAATTATTTTTAAATGATACACATATAACAGATGAGGGACTGAAAAATCTTATACCGCTTAAAAACCTTCGGTATTTAAATCTTGTAAATACAAAAGTTTCTGCAAATGGTATTAGTCAATTGAAAACATTATCCAAACTTCAATCAATCTATCTCTATCAAACACGTGTTACCAAACAAGACCGGGCGATGCTGCAACGATTATTTCCAAAAGCAAATATTGATAGCGGCGGTTATATAGTACCGACGTTGATTACAGATACTACAACAGTTAAAGCAAAAACTGAATATTGATGCTAAGAAAAATTTACATTAATCTGCAACAAGCATTTTTTAGTCTGTACAAAGCCACGATGTATGTAGCATCACTCTGCGTCATGAGCCGCATGTTCACAACCAGTCATCACACAATCAAATCAGAACTCCCAGAACAATTAACTTCGGCAAAACAAAATCAATTCAAATATCTCTGCGTAATAAAATGTAAGCCTTTGGCTGATCAATCATTTTGTTTGCATAAAGTTCCTGTTTATGAAAAAATCACTCATTCTTTTTGCAGCATTGCTTTCATTAGCAGCATGCACAAACACATCAGATAAAAATGTTGCCGATATACAAGGCATAGATTCTTCTATAAAGCCCGGCGATAATTTTTTTATGTATGTAAATAAGAAATGGTATGATACCGCGCAAATACCGCCTTCACAGGCCGGAGTGGGTGCGTACATGTTTATGAATTACCCGCAGCGCTTACGTTTGCAGGGCATACTGGATAGTGTTTCGAAAGCTAACAATACCGCCGGAAGCATCGAGCAAAAGCTCGGTGATTTTTATGCTTCAGGTATGGATACAATTACTATCAATAATCGCGGTTATGATCCTGTCAAACCAATACTCACACGTATTGACAGCATCAGCGATGTTGCTTCTTTATTGAAGTTTGTAACTGCTGAAGCAAAGACGAACAATACTTCTATTATAGCTTTTGGTGTAGGACCTGATAATAAAAACAGCGATCTCAATATTGCACACATTTCACAAACAGGTATTGGATTGCCCGAGAGAGATTATTATTTCAGAACAGATGCGCCAAGCGTTGCCGTTCAGCAAGCGTACAAAGTATATCTTGCTACATTATTTGAACTTACAGGCAGCGATACTTCAACGTCAACAAAAGATGCTGACATTGTTTACAACATAGATAAACAATTGGCTTCATCACACAAAACGAATATTGAATTACGTGATGTAAATGCGAACTATAATAAGATGCCGGTTACAGATCTTGCAAAGCGGCAACCCAATATTGGCTGGGTAAATGTGTTGAATGATCTTGGTGCAAAAACAGATTCTATTGATGTATCACAACCTACTTATTACGATAAGCTGAATGCAGTTTTAAAAACGATTCCGATAAGCGAGTGGAAAATTTATCTCAAAGCATATACTATCAGTGCATATACTGATATGCTAAGTAAACCTTTTGTTGATGCAGCATTTGAGTTCAGCAAAGTATTGTCAGGACAGGCTGTGCAAAAAACCCGTGGTGAGATAATGGCAAGTACGATTGATCAGTCTTTAGGAGAAGCGCTTGGCCAGTTATATGTAAAGAAATATTTTACGGAAGATGCTAAAAAGCGTGCATTGGATCTTGTAAATAATTTACAGAAAGCCTTTGCTGCAAGAATAGATAAACTGGATTGGATGAGCGACAGTACAAAACAAAAAGCGAAAGAAAAACTATTTGCAATAACAAAAAAGATTGGCTATCCTGACAAGTGGAGAGATTACAGTAATGTAACTGTTGTAAAGGATAAATATTTTGAAAATGTAGTATCGGCGGCTTCTGACAATTACCAGTTTCAACTGGCAAAATTGAATAAGCCTGTTGACAGAACAGAATGGTTTACTACGCCTTCAACCGTTACTGCTTATTACAATCCTTATGCAAATGAAATTGTTTTTCCCGCAGCCATTTTACAATCTCCATACTTTGATAACAACGCTGATGATGCTTTGAATTATGGCGGCATTGGTATGGTGATCGGTCATGAAATGACGCATGCTTTCGATGACCAGGGTGCACAATTCGATAAGAATGGCAACGTAGAAAACTGGTGGACGAAAGATGATTACACAAAGTTCAAAGCAAAAACGCAACAGGTAGTTGATCTGTATAACACGTTCACCGTTTTAGATACCGTACACATTAAAGGTGCGATGACGCTTGGTGAAAATACAGCAGACATTGGCGGCGTTGCTATTGCTTATGATGCTTTTAAAATGACCAAAGAAGGGCAGGACTCAACAAAGATTGGCGGCTTTACACCCGATCAACGGTTTTATATTTCTGTTGCACGAATATGGCGTGTAAAGATGAAAGATGAATTCATGCGGCTGTGGGTGAATAACAACCCGCACTCACTTCCTATGTGGCGTGTGAATGGCCCGCTAATGAACGCACCGCATTTTTATGATGCATTCAATGTGCAGCCCGGCGATAAAATGTATGTACCTGAAGACAAAAGGATACAGATCTGGTAAGCATATATTTCTCAGCTTGCTTAATTGCATTGCTTATTCTTTATAATTATTTTTTGGAAACCGGCAATTATATTTCAATTGAGCACGGTGTGTCACTCCCTTGTGCTGTATATTAAGCACTGCCGGAAAATGTTTTTTCTGTTCCGTTGAATTTTGCTTTTATAAAATAACTTCCGCTGTTATTCACTGCATCTTTTTGCATGCGCTGTAATACATTGAAGCAATGATTAAAAGCAACAACCATTTCTTCATAACAAATTTGTATTACGATTATAATTCAACTAAAAACGTTGCAATCAACGGCACAATTAAGTATTAATTCAAACCTTATCGCTATTTTTAAATCTCAGCGATACATCATCATTCATGCCTTTTACAATTGACATAAGAACCGTAAACGTAATGCGCTATGTTGTGCCCTTGCGTGAAGGTGGTTCTTTGCCTGCCATTGCAGAAGCAGATGATGGCTTTATGTATGTTATAAAATTTAAAGGCGCAGGCCAGGGAACAAAAGCATTGATTGCTGAACTGATTGGCGGTTTGTTGGCAAACGTTTTAGGCTTAAAAATTCCGGAGCTTGTTTTTGCAATACTGGATACAGCATTTGGGCGCACAGAACCTGATGAAGAAATACAGGATCTTTTAAAGGCAAGCACAGGGTTAAACTTAGCACTGCATTATCTTTCCGGCGCTGTGCCGTTCGATGCCGCTGTTACAATAATTGATGAAGAACTTGCATCAAAAGTTGTGTGGCTTGATTGTTTTATCTGCAATGTTGACCGTACCGTGCGCAACACCAACATGCTGATGTGGAATAAAGAACTCTGGCTGATAGATCATGGCGCATCATTGTACTTTCATCATTCATGGCAAAGTTTTTTAAACAATCCACAGCGGCCTTTTGAACAGGTAAAAGATCATGTGCTGCTTAGATATGCAGCAAGGCTGGATGATGTAAACAAACTATATCACACCATCTTAAACGATGAAATAATTGATGCGATCGTTGCTTTAATTCCCGCTGAGTGGCTGATGGAAAATGACTCAACACAAACACCTGAGGAAAAAAGACGAGTGTATGCGCAGTTTTTAAAAACGAGATTCGCGGCTTCTGAAATATTTATACAACAGGCAAAACATGCAAGAGAAGCAATTATTTGAATATGCAGTTATAAGAATTGTTCCCCGTGTTGAGCGGCAGGAATTTTTTAATGTTGGTGTAATTATGTATTGCGCATCAGCAAATTTTCTACAAACACAATGTGAGCTGGATGAAAACAAACTTGCTGCATTTGCAAACGATATTGATAAAGATGACCTGCAAAAAAGATTAGATGTTTTTAAAAAGATCTGTGCTGCTGATAAGACCGCAGGAGCCATTGCATTATTACCTGCAGCCGCACGTTTCAGGTGGTTAACCGCAGTAAGAAGCACTATTGTACAAACCTCTCCTGTTCATGCCGGCTTCTCGCAAAACGTGAAGGAAACATTGAATAAACTTTTTAATGAACTGGTGAAATAGCGGTTTCTGTCGCCGCAGGGTCTTCATTGTATAGCTATGTGTGCAGCATGAGATTCTGCGTTATAACGCAACAATGCTTAATTTAGTAAATGCCTGTTCGCACAAGCCACTCAAATCAAGTCAACTCTTCGAAGTGTTCAACAGTAAAGTGTCAAACACTAACAAAAGTCTTTTTTCGTTAAGCAATAATGCTAAAACCAACAACATGCTTTTTAATTTTCTTTGGTGTGTTATTGGTAGGGTTTGCAAATGCACAGGATCCGCATATAGACGGGCAGGAGGATATGAATATCTAGTGGTTGGTGTCGACATCAATCACTAAATAAAATGCTTATTTTAGACTTAACTTACTTGCCTTTGCTATACTGTCAAAACCGGATTTGTAGCCACTTGTAATTTAATAAATTAATTACGGATTCATAACATTATAGATAATAGCACAAGCCAGTATAAGCACAACAACAATTATTAAAATAATTAAACCTATTGAATTTCCTCTGGGTTTAAATTTTTGATCGCTCATTTGGATTTCTTAACTGCTTTCTTCTTCGGATTTGGTGCAGGATTATTCTTTACTGATGCTTTTATAACATCTTCCCAGTTACCTGTTATAACTGATTGTTCTTTCTTCTTTGCCATTCATCAAAATTATTATTTTATATTAAACCAAAATGAAACAAGCGCATTAGTTCTATAGTTATTTAATTAGATTTATAGATGTGTATAATGTAGTTCTATAATTGCCACAGCAACTACTGTATTTATGTTTACTATAGAACTCTCTTTGTACACATTCGAAGGTAGGCCTGACCTATCATTAAGAGGCATCGCTTCAGATAAAACAAGTGAGTTTGCAAACTTCGCTTAGTACAGTGAACAGCTATTATTGCATGTGTATTACAGCAGCGCTGGCTGAAGGTAAATTCAATGTAAAGCTATTTTCATTTGCTAAATAATGCTCGATATCAGATGCAGTAAAAGTACCGTCTTGTCCAATTATGCCTCCTGCAAAAGTGATTCTATCGGTAGCATTTAAACCAGGTCCTTGTAAACGTTGTACATCCAACTTACTAATAGTGCGGCCTGCATTAACTTGTAATGTTACAGAATTTGCAGCTGTTTTATTAATAACGGTCAGCCACAAACTACTATCAGCTGCAACCGCAGCATACGCTTTTATATTCAAACCATGCGTGTCGGAATTTACAGTAATAATATTACCCTGGGCTCCTGCCTCAAAAGCCATCATACCATAATAAAGCGGCCGGGCAATATAACTTCCATTAACCAAGGCAATAGGTGTATAGACACCGTTGTCGCCTCCATGAAAATTAACACCACTGCCTCCATGAGAAACGATTGTCCACATCATATCCAAACCCCAAAGTGCTGAGGCATATGCATTGCTTATACCCGGGACCCCGCCTGAATATGCTGAATTGCATTCTGCTATGCGATATAACATACCATTTGAGGAAGCTGCCGCTTCAAGTTGCTGGCACAATCCTTCCAGTGATGTTTCCGAACCAAGAAGTTCGCCTATAGAAGGGCCATTATAAGGGTTCATACCGTAATGATGAGCCGTAAGAAGCTTACTGGTATTTTTTTCGTCGGCAGCAAACGAAGTACACCAGTTTGTGTTATGAGAGATATCCGGTCCGGATACAGGTGCATCAGGCACAACGCCCCGAATAGCTTTTACATAAGCATCAAACTGCACTTTAAATTTGCTGTAATTATAGCCGGGAGAACGGTATTTAACCTGCTCGTATGTGTCGGGTTCATTACCTATTTCAAAATCCATTAAGCTGCTGCCTAATTTATTTGACACATAAGTTGCTTCATTGGCAGCTGTACCGGGACTATAATCCGCAAGATTCAAACCGAAAATTACAGGCCAGTCAATTTGTTTATCAAACGCGGCAAAGCGATCTACATCACTTGTTGTAATGCTATTGTCGGGCGAAGAGGAAGAACGTGGGCTGTTAGTCCAATAAGTACGATCCACTCCGGAAGCGCCAATACGCAGCACTCCGTCGCCAAGATTTTTTATTAATTGAATGAGTGTTGCATTATCTGGTGAAAAATAAGAAGGTGAGGTAATCTCAGTCATTTCATAACTAAGCCCAATAAAACGTTTTGGTAAAGCCAGCCTTTGTTGAGTGGGGTTAAGACTAAGGCTAATCGTTTTTACTTCTCCTTCTTTTTTACATGAATACAAAAACAAAAAAAGGCAACAAACTGTCAAAAGTTTAATGCGAATCATAGAGAACATGTTTCAAATAATTAAATGGTTAAAGCCAGTTTATTTGGTTACAGAATTTTGGTATATTCCTCAATATTTTTATGCCTTTGTTTTGCAATTCTATTCACATCTTGTTACTGCAGGAAATATTTATACAAAGGCTATCGGCAATATAAGAAGACTTGTTAAAATAAAACATACTTCTTTTAAATTCTTTATAGGGGAGTTGCGGAGAACGTCATTTTATTTTTTCTCTTCCTCAGCCCGGCGTAAAATGTTTAACTGTTTGGCGCAGTCTACAGGTTATTTGCAATCTTTCATCATTATCTTTAAGATATACCTTGCAGGTACCATCTTCGTATCAAGTCCGTTATTTAACGGACTTGATACGAAGCAAATAGCTATATGGTATTATGTTGATCCATATAATACCCAGCCTCAGCTCAGCGTAGAATGTAATTGTTTGGCGTAGTTGCTTACTACGTCACAGCCTAAGCAAATCTCAGATTGTGTGCCTGCCGTAGAATTTTCTTCATTCTCCATACGACGGTAACTACAAAAGCAAATGAAGCCCTACTACATGTATTGTTTAAGACATAGCGATATCTTCAAATATTATCTTACCTGGAGACTGGTAAATACCGACCTTCGCCCGGTACAGAATATTTAGTTTGATTGATGCAGCCTTCCAACATAACAAAGGCCAGGAATTTGATTTAATAAACAACGCTAAACTATTTGCATAAATAGTTTAGTGATAAAACAAGCGGATGAAAAAATTATTTGTTATAGATGATGAAGCAGATGTACTTATTTCTATAAAAGCATGGGGCGAAAAGAAAGGCTATGAAGTAATGACATTTGAAAATTCGGATGGCTTCCTGGATAGTCTTCTGGAAATTAAACCAGACATAGTGTTGGTGGATATTAATTTAAAAGATGATGATGGCAGGCATATCTCCGAAGACTTAAAAAACATATTGCCGTTCCCGGTAAAAATAATTTTAATTTCTGCTGATCCTGTTGCATTGTTAGATTATCATGCCCATTATGCTGACGGTATTTTAAACAAACCTTTTTCGTTTTCAGAATTAGAAAAAAAATTAAGGCAGCACTTAAAAAAATAATTTTTGTGGGTTTGCTTTGTTCAGGCAAAGAACACTTATCATCTTGTTTCATTAGTTATATACAACTGTATAACAGCTCACCAACAACGACCCCTAATAAAAATATCGGCACCGATGTTTACCGGCGATAGATTTGAACCTTTCTTTCCTTTAGAATAATATTAAATAAAAATTGAATAAAAGATATAAATTAATATTACCTTCAGAAATCATTTATCACCAAACATTGCTACCATGTCTATTAAAATCATTGGAGCCGGATTTCCCCGTACCGGTACAAACACACTTAGAGAATCTCTTGAATTACTTGGATTCAGCAAAACTTATCACATGAAAAATCTCCTGGTTCACCCGGAGAATCTTCGTTACTGGCTAACATTGAAAGAAACCGGTACAACGGATTGGGATGCATTGTACGATGGGTATGAAGCCACGGTGGATTTTCCCTGCTATCCCTGGTATAAGGAGCACATGAAACAATATCCTGATGCAAAGGTTATTTTAAGTACAAGGCCCTTTGAGAAATGGTATGAGAGTTATTCCAGTACTATATGGCAGGCGCATAATCCTCCGGAAGCACAAAAAGCAGAAATGGACAAAAAAGTAGCTGCTGATCCTCATCTTCAAACTGTAATGACAGTTATGGCATTCGCGAGACAAACTATTAATGAAGAACATTTCCAGGGTAAATTTTTAGATAAAGACTTCATGGAAAAAGTTTTTAATGATCATAATGAAGAGGTGAAAAAATATGTTCCTGCCGATAAATTACTTGTTTTTGATGCCCGTGAAGGATGGGAACCGCTTTGTGAATTTTTAGATGTAAAAGTGCCCGATGAACCACTTCCGCATACAAATAAAAAGGAAGATTTTGCGACCATGGTAGGGCAATTGATGCAGGGCCATCTTGTGTAGTAAATATTTATTGTATAATCTCACAGATACTTTCAAAAGCCTGTTTTCCAAAACAGGATGTTCTGGTTCAGAAACGGAATAACGGCGATGTATAGCTATATCAATATTAAAGTTTATAACTTTTATTCAGCTTTAAGTAATGTAATAATGAAAGTTTGAAACCTCAGAATAAAGAAGCGAGGTTGCAAACTTTGCTTAGTGCTTTTAGTGTTTGTCACGGTGTAACAAATCTTAGAGAGGTAATTGACATAAATATTTAAATGAGATGTTTTCAAAAAATTATTTCTTACCCATTCATATTACGTTCAAAAATCTTATTATAGTTTCAGTATAAATTTTGAATCACTCCAGTTTTTAAGCTGCAGGTGAACAATATACTTGCCGGTGCTAAGATTATAAGAAGGTAATTTGAAAGTCTGCGTGCCTGAAACATCTTTATATAAACGAAATTCTTTCATGATTGCGCCATGCATATTTACTATTTGTACTTTCACCACACCTGTATTCTTGCTGTTGATCTGCAAAACAAAATTCGAGCTTACCGGATTAGGACTCACTTCAAAAGAAGATAGTTTCTGCTTTGCCAGGCCTTCATCTGAACTTTGCAACATGTTGTTCGTGCTCTTCGCTGTTAAACCAGAAGATGCATCAAAGTCTATCCAGTTTAAATTCCAGTTTACATCAGCCGTAGAAATAATCCGCAAAGTTTGTTTTCCGGCGGGAATGGATATGGTAGTGCTAACGGTAGCCCATTTTTGATAGCTACCTGTGTTAGGAATAGTTACGGTGGCAAGTACGGCGCCATTTGAATTTCTTATCTCTAATTCCGCCCCGGGATCAACGGCGGCTATTCTTAAATTTACTGTATATATGCCTCGAGACGCTGCATCCACAATATAATCCATCCAATCTCCATTATCAATCCATCCTATATTCAGTCCGCCGTTTACATCACTTGTGGTTTGCATTTGTATTCCCTGCATTGCGTCATAAGTTTCGGCTTCAATTTTCGCAGGTATAGGTATGGGGGGTATAGTACCGTTAATAAATTCCATCCAGTTTAAATTCCATGCCGGCGATGCTGTAGAGATAATTCTGAGCGTTTGATATCCTTCAGTAAGCGAAACTTCTTCGTTAAGCGTTATCCATCCCTGGTAGCTGCCCGTACTGGGAAGGTTTACTGTGGTTAATACTGAACCATCAGCTTGGTCTAGTTGAAATTTTGCGCCGGTATTCACAGTTGCTATCCTGAATTTAACTGTGTATATACCGGTTGATGGAACATATACATTGTAATCCATCCAGTCACCATTATCAATCCACCCTACATCACTGCCTTCGCCAATATCGCTTGTAGCTTCAGTCTGAATACCATTCATTGCAGTATAGCTTTCAGCTTCAATTCTTGCAGGTATAGTTTCGTAATTATTGTTTAACGGGTTTACTGTTATATTAATATCATCTGAATCAGTAGCTTGATCATTATCTGTAACAGTAAGTCGAAAAGTGTACGTGCCCGCAGTAAGCTTACTTAACAGCGGCGAAGCAATATTGCTGTTGCTTATAGTAAATTGAGAAGGTCCGGATATTTTTGTCCAGGAATAAGATGTAATAGTTCCATCTGCATCTGTTCCGCTTCCGTTTAATGTTATACTGTCAACTGGTAAACTAATTGTTTTATCAATTCCAGCACGGGCCACAGGCGGTTGATTGGCCTGCAGCACTGTCACAGCTATCGTATCTTTCCCTTTAGCATTATCATTGTCTGTAGCAGTTAATTCAAATTGATAAGTTCCGGCAACCAGGTCATTTACTGTAGTATTTCGTTGGTTGGCCGACACAATGGTAAATTGTGCAGGGCCTGAAACTTTTGTCCATAAATAAGATGAAATCGTTCCGTCCGCGTCCGTAGCGCTGCCATTTAGTGTTACGGTGTTGGTTGGCAGCGTAATGCTTTTATCTACTCCTGCATTTACTACAGGTGGCTGGTTTACTTGTATTGCAACATCTCTTCGATATTGGAGCATCCATTCATAAAAATTAAGATTAAATGTATTTGACCTCCAGGATGAATCATACACCATATCCCAAACCCCGGCAACGTGATCAAGCCCGGGTATTCCGGTTACTACTGCCGGTACAACGGGCGCAGGAATTGCGGAATTAATTATATTAACATAGTCTATCGCTGTGCTATAATGACCGTCTTGAGTGCCGCACACCGTCCACACACTTACGCCGTATTTGCCACTGATATATTTTATATTCGGATATTCAACATCCGGGTTATTTACGCCCACGCTGCTTACGGGAATAATAGCGGCGATTTTCTTTGTAAAGCTACCGTCATTAGTAACGGACGACCACGTGCCGGCGCCCCCTGCTGAAATACCTGTTATGTATATCCTGCTGGAATCAATCCTGTACCGTTTGAGCACGTCAGGTAATATATTCATTACATGCGTATAAGAATAAGACCAGGCGCTGCTTGTAGGTGCCTGCGGAGATACCACAATAAACTTATATATTTTACCATCAACAGGATTAATAGCTTGAGGGTCCCATCCTCCTGCAATTTTTTTCGGGAGACCTTGTTTGATAAGATTGTTCAAACCCTGTACACCATCACCAACTTCTCCGGATCCATGCAGAAATATTATCAGGGGATAACTTTCAGTAGTTGAATAATAGTCTGCAGGCAGCCATGTAAGCCCATATGTTTTTGTACCGGAAGAAGTGATCGGGTATTGATCTACTAATTGCCTTCCAATAGTGGTTTGAGCGGAAATTGTAAATGCTGAATAAATGAATAGGATTGAGAATAGAAGTTTTTTCACATGATTTGTTTTCATAAAAGGGAAAATTGCGGATTAAAAAATTGAAAATTATTCCATTACGTTGTCACCGGTTTATAAATACCGATTTGTTTAATTCTTAGGTAAACAAAATCCTTTTATTCAAAAAATATCGGAACGGTATTTTTTGAATTTCACTTGAAAATTTTGTTGATGGTGTTTACAATCAGTTGCTGTTTGAAACAGGTTCTGATTATCAAATATTGCACCAATATTTGCAGTTAGTTATTTGCAGTTAGTTAAGTTTTTGGTCCAATGTCCCAGACACAACATTTCGGCGAAGTGTTTGGTGCACAAGTGTTCCAAGCCTGAAATTCAATTCCAGCGGAGTTGAATATTTCTTTTAGTGCGACTCCTACGGAGTCGTAAGTGGCTCAATGTAATATCCTTTCTACAAATATTTGACTCCGTAGGAGTCATAAACAGTTAAATACCTTTAAGCAATCTTTTTTTGTCTTGACAGGGTTCTGCATGGCAAAGCCCCATGTGCCTGGTTATTCAATGTCAGAGTTCCTTATCGCACTTATTCTCATCCGGCTTATCTCCCGAAGAGGCTACTGGTTTTAAAAATCTTTTGGCCTGATCATTAATAAGAGACAATCAAGTACAATTTCTTTCGATATTCGCTTATCTCACCAAATAATTTTCACATGCAAGCCATACGATTTTGTTTTTTGTTGATGCTTCTTGCAACAACAGCAAATTCTTTTTCGCAATCAATTCCCGCAAGAAAAATAAATTTTGATAGCGACTGGAAATTTTCCTTTGGCAGCGCAAACAATCCTGCAAAAGATTTTAATTACAGTGTTACAACTATCTTTTCAAAATCAGGCCATGCACCGGGCACCGCAATTGATCCAAAATTTTATGATAGTGCCTGGCGTAAACTAAACCTTCCGCATGATTGGGTTGTTGAATTGCCGTTCGCAAATTCAACAAGTGATGATGTAGAGAGCCACGGTTATAAACCAGTTGGCGGCTTGTATCCCGAAACAAGTATTGGCTGGTATCGCAAACATTTTACGATTCCTGTAAGTGATTCAGGTCATCGTTTTCAAATTCAGTTTGATGGCATTTTTCGCGATGCAATGATTTGGGTAAATGGATTTTTTGTCGGCAATAATAAAAGCGGTTATGTTGGATGCGCGTATGATATAACAGACTTCATCAATTATCATGGCGATAATGTTATTACAGTGCGTGCTGATGCAACGCAATATGAAGGCTGGTTTTATGAAGGCGCTGGTATTTATCGTCATGTGTGGTTGAATGAATACAATAACACGCACATTGCAACCAACGGCATTTTTGTTTTTAGTGATGTGAAAAATAACAATGCATCAGTAAGCATTCAATCAACTATACAAAATCAAAATTTCGATTCATCCAAATGTTCAGTTATATCATACATAACGGATCGTGATGGAAACATTATTGGTAAATCAGCTTCGCAATCCGTTTCAGTTTCATCAAACAATACAAAAATCATCACACAAAAAATTTCAGTAACCAACCCAAAGTTGTGGAGTGTTGATGATCCTTATTTATATCGTGCAGTTGTGCTTGTAAAAAATAATAACAACACAATTGATAGTGAAAAAATCCGTTTCGGCATACGCACCATCAACGTTACAGATACCGGTTTATTTGTGAATGGAAAGTTTGTAAAAATTTACGGCGTATGTGATCACCAGGATCATGCCGGTGTAGGCTCTGCATTGCCGGATTATCTTCAATATTATCGTGTTCGTTTATTAAAACAAATGGGCGTTAACGCATATCGTACAAGCCATAATGCAGCAACACCGGAATTGCTGGATGCCTGTGACAGCTTAGGAATGCTGGTGCTGGAAGAACAACGGTTACTCAACAGCAGTGATGAATATATCAGCCAGTTTGAAAGAATAATCAGGCGCGACAGAACACATCCATCCATTTTTTTATGGTCAATTGGTAATGAAGAATTCGGTATTCAAACTACAAGTTATGGCAGGCGCATTGCGCAAACGCTGCTTGCAAAACAAAATGAACTTGATCCTACACGCACATCAACTTATGCTGCAGATGTGCCCAATGTTTTTAAAGGCGTGAATGAAGTAATTCCTGTTCGTGGATTTAATTACCGTGAAAAATTTGTTGATATATATCATAAAGATCATCCGTACCAGCCGATCATTGGAACGGAAATGGGCAGCACGGTTACCACACGCGGCATTTATATAAAAGATACAATTAATGGCTATGTTCCTGATGAAGACACTACACATCCGTGGTGGAGCAGTACTGCGGAAACATGGTGGAAAATGTGCGCCCCGAATAATTACTGGCTTGGTGGTTTTGTATGGACAGGCTTTGATTATCGCGGTGAACCAACGCCGTACGCATGGCCAAACATTAATTCGCATTTTGGTTTGATGGATATGTGCGGCTTCCCTAAAAATATTTATTACTACTATAAATCGTGGTGGAGCAACCAGGATGTGCTGCATGTTTCTCCGCATTGGAATTGGAGTGATAAAGAAGGACAACCCATTGATGTGTGGGTGAACAGCAATGCAGATAATGTTGAATTGTTTTTGAATGGAAAAAGTTTAGGCAAAAAAGATATGCCGCGAAACAGTCATCTAAACTGGAGCGTGAATTATGAACCCGGGACATTAACAGCAATCGGTTATCGCAATGGAAGAAAATTAATTGCTGAAGTTGAAACAAGCGATAAGCCAACAAATGTTGTTGTTACGCCTTACAAAACAACAATGCTTGCTGATGGAAAAGATGTTGCGGTAATCAACATAAGTTTGGTTGATAAGAATGGAAATGAAGTTGCAACGGCTGATAATCTTATTCATTTTTCACTAACCGGCGGTGCAAAAATTATTGGTGTTGGCAATGGCGATCCAAGCAGCCATGAACAGGATAAATTTGATGATACAGTTGCACATCGGCATTTATTCAATGGCAAATGCCAGGTAATTGTTCAATCTGGTAATACAAAATCACTCATACATTTTGAAGCAAAAGGAGACAGTGTACAATGGAGCGGCGGTACTGATATTGCAGCTATTCAACCAGGCACAGCGCATAATGTTACAAAAGCGGATAATACATTTCCCATAACAAAATTTAATGCAACAACAGTTGATAAAATGCTCGGTGCAGATATTTCTTTCTTACCTGAACTGGAAGCGAAAGGAATGAAGTTTTCTGATAACGGTGTTGAAAAAGATGCGATACAAATTTTAAAAGATCATGGGTTTAATTATGTGCGTTTAAGAATTTTTGTTGATCCGCAAAACGATAGTGGTTATTCACCGCAAAAGGGCTTTTGTGATCTTGCGCATACAAAAGAAATGGCGAAACGCGTAAAGGCCGCAGGCATGAAATTCTTACTCGATTTTCATTACAGCGATTACTGGGCTGATCCAGGCAAACAATACAAACCAAAAGCATGGCAAGGGCAAAACTTCATACAGTTAAAACAGTCGGTGTATGATTATACAAAGATGGTAATGCAGCAACTGAAAGATCAAAACACACTGCCTGACATGGTGCAGGTTGGTAATGAAATTAATCATGGAATGATCTGGCCTGATGGTTATATCAACAACCTTGATAGTTTATCGCAATTAATTTATGCAGGCATTAATGCAGTGAAAGCTGTTTCGCCTTCAACATCAATAATGCTGCATTTGGCGCTGGGCGGACAAAATGATGAAGCTCGTTTTTGGTTAGACAATATGATCGAACGCGGTATTCAGTTCGATGTAATTGGACTTTCTTATTATCCAAGATGGCATGGAACATTGGATGATCTGCAATACAATCTGGAAGACTTATCAAAGCATTACAGCAAAGATGTCATTGTTGTTGAGTATTCGCACAAAAAACAGGAAGTAAATCAACTTGCATTTGATGTGTCCAACGGAAGAGGTAAAGGTACCTGCATTTGGGAACCATTGAGTACATGGGAAGGCTTTTTTGATAAAGACGGCAAAGCGAATAAGTATTTGTATATGTATGATGAGATCAGTAAAGAATATCTGAAAAAATAATTCCGAATATTATTGCGACCATTCAGTTGGCGTTCTATCCCAGCGATGTTGTTTCAATTTTTGAAGTAAACCTTGTTCCAAATTTTTGCCATCACTTGCAGACATATTTGCTATTACATTTTTTATTTTACGCATACCGGGAATCGTTGTGGAAACGTCAGGATTAGCCAAAATAAAACGCAATGCCATTTCAGCCATTGTCATTCCTTGCGGAATTAATGGCTTTAAAGCGTCCGCATGATCTACACTGCTGTTTAAATTCTCAGGAACAAAATAAGTAGCGCGCCAGTCATTTTTTGGAAACGTTGTTTCTTTAGTTAAAGTGCCGGTTAATGTTCCTTCATCAAAAGGCACACGTGCAATAACGCCAATGTCTAATTTTCTGCAAAGCGGGAATAATTCATCTTCAGGTGCCTGGTCAAAAATATTATAGATCACTTGTACAGCATCTATCAATCCTGTTTGTAAAGTTTGCAAACTATTGTTTGGTTCCCACCTGTTAATACTGATGCCCCACGCATTTACCTTGCCTTGCCGCGTTAATTTAGTAATGGTATCTTTCCATTCATCTTCATTTGCCCAAGCATCTTCCCACACATGGAATTGTTGTAAGTGTATCGTTTCAACATCAAGATTTTTCAAACTTTTTTCTGTGTATTCAATTATATAATCCGCAGGAAAAACATCTTTCAATTTAAACTCAGGTTTAGACGGCCATTTGCGGTTTTTAGGCGGAATTTTAGTAGCAATGTACAGCGTTTTTTGAGCATGTCTTTTTAATACAGCATTTAATATTTCTTCACTTAAGCCATCGCCATAAGCCCATGCTGTATCAAAAAAATTGCAACCCATTTCAATTGCTTTATCCAATGCACGATTCACTTCTTCACTTTCACTTCCTGTCCAGCCTGCCATGCCCCACATGCCATATCCAATTTCACTTACTTCCCAACCGGTACGACCAAAAGTTCTGTATTCCATTGTTGTTTTGTTTAAGTTTAAAAGTAAATGAATTGGTTGAAAATTTATATTCAATTAATCATGCTTCATCGGCCGCTTTTTTATCATGCCGCCTTTGGTATCTTTTACGCTGTTCATCACAATAAAAGCATCACTGTCTATTTTATCAATTTCAGCACTTAGCTTACTTAGTTCAAGCCGCGTTATCACGGTATAAATTATATCTCTTTCTTTTACCTCACCTGCCTTTCCAATTCCTCCTTTACCCATATAAACAGTAACGCCTCTTCCCATCACATCTGCAATCATATTTTTTATTTTTTCGCTGTGAATAGATATGATTGTAATGCCCATATATTCTTCAATGCCCTCAATTACAAAGTCAAGTGTTCTTGATGCAGCGAGATAAGTTATCATTGAATATAGTGCGGTTTCTATTGAAAGAAAATAAGCAGCAAAAGAAAAAACAATGATGTTGATGATGATGATAATATCGCCAATGGATGTTTTTGCTTTCCTGCTTAAAAAAATGGCAAGCACTTCTGTGCCGTCCATTACTGCACCACCGCGCATGGAAAGCCCAATACCCGCACCGAGAAAAAAGCCGCCAAAAACTGCAACCAATAGTGTGTCTTTTGTAATTTCCGGAAAATGCACAAAGGCTACAACCACCGCAAGACCTATAATAGCAAGCATGGTTTTTATAGCAAAGGTTTTACCCAGCGTTTTATAGCCGAGAAACACAAATGGAATATTAACAGCAACCAACAAAACAGAAAGTGAAATGCCGCTTAACTCTGCAGTAAGCAGGGATATACCTGTTGCGCCACCATCAATAAAGTTGTTGGGTAATAAAAAACTTTCAAGACCAAATGCTGCCGAAAAAATACCTGCAATAACCAGCAAAATATTTCTTATGGTGCGCAGAATATTTTTTCTTAATTGCTTTTGTGCTTTTGCAATTTCATACGAAGAGTATTCAGATAATTTTTTCTTTCGTTTACCACTTGAAATATAACTTACAACAATTCTTTTGTACAGTGTGTTCATCGGCTTGCAGCATTATTGAGTTGTTTCAAATCTAATGCTTTTTCAAACCTGATTCGTTTAGGTTTTATTGATATCAGCTAATGATTAGTGTAAAATACCCACCGGTATTTTATTAAGTGCTTCAATAAAAATATGTTTATAAAAAACTTCTGCGCCTTCTGATTGAATTTGCAGTTTGCCTTTTATTAACGGCAACACTTGTGCGTTCTGCAATTGGCTTGAATGATAAAGCATCATCATCACTTTTCCATTTATTACATGCACACTTGTATCACCATGGCAATAAAGATCAAGTGTATTCCATTCGCCGGCTGCATTTTCTGCATCGCCGCGTTTTATACAGTGGCGGCCCACTTTAGCTGTTGCACTAAAACTTATTAGTTCCCCCGAAGGATCATATACATATTCGCTGTCTGATTTTTTTGTTACAGGCACATCTTCCATGCCGCCTGCTACGCCCCAATAATCGCCACAATTTCCCTGCTCAATCTGGAATTCCTGTGAACGCATCCAGGCACCGTAATCAGCACCATAATCTCCTACAGAAAAATAAAGCAGCCCGCTGTCTTTCTTTTTATTTTTCTTTTGTCCCCAGGTTAGCTGTCCCCATTTAAACATTAGTTGCAAATGAAAATCTGAATATTCTTTTTTAGTTGAAATAGCACCCCAGTTTTCCCCGGAAATACGGATAATTTTTTCTCCGGTATCCTGTACAATAGTAAATACATGTTTCGGATCATTATTCAATCCAACAGGCACATTACTTAATTTTTTACCGGTATCGTCTAAGGGCGGACCAATATATGTATCCCAGCCCTGCAGGTTCTTGCCATTAAATAATAGTTCCCGGTTATTTTTTTGTGCAAACAGATTAATGGTACTATAGGTAAACAGAATAAAGAAAAAGAGACGGCCAACGCGTTTCATAGAATGATTTTAGCGTTATAAGCTATTGAACTATTAAGATATTTTCAATTGATTTACCGAGTAGACATGGCAAAGACAAGCTTTCAAAAAATTAAAACTCAATGCCTGTCCATCTTCTTTTATTATGCTGATATTTATCGTAATCAAATTTATATAACCTGCCCGGGCGGTGCGGTACGTCGTCTTCATATTCGCCGGTATCAATTAAAAAATCCATAGAGAAAAATTTTTTACGGAAATTTCTGCGATCAAGTTTTATATCAAGTATTACTTCATATAAATTCTGCAGTTCACGCAGAGAAAATTTTTCAGGAAGCAAATTCAAACCAAGCGGATGTTCCAGCATTCTTTTCTGCAGCCATGCATAGCAGGTATCCATAATTTCTTTATGATCAAAAGCCATATCACATAAATTTTTTACTGAATGCCAGTGCAATTCGTTGGCTAATATTTTAAGGTCGTGGTGTTCTGTATTCAGCAATGAGCAATAAGCAACAGTAAGCACTCTGCCTCCGGGATGCCGGTTAGGTTTGCTAAAGGTTTTTACCTCCTCCAGGAACACATCATCCATTCCTGTTCTTTCCCGCAAAACACGGTAAGCAGCATCATCCAGTTCTTCATCATCACGCGCAAAATCTCCTAATAAACTCCATTTGCCGCGGTACATTTCAAGATCACTGCGAATAAGTAAGACCTTTAATTCATTATTATCAAAACCAAATATTACGCAGTCAACTGTTATAGGCACACGCGGATAAGATTCAACAAGTTTATAAACATCCTTAATTAAACTTTTGTTTGAATCTGTGTACAGTGGTATAATATCAAGATCGTCCGTAAGCATAGTGGCAAGCATTTTATTCACAATGGCTGGTTGTAAAAATAACATTTCGGGCCCTATCTTCAAAACATCAATATAAAATCACATTAATTTCTTCAAAAAATTTATGTTGGTTTGCTATAAAGATTATACGTATGTATTCAGCACAGCAGATACAACATCTCGAAAAAATATCGAGACAATTTTTAAAAAAAGATGCAACTGCAAAAGATATTGAAGAACTCAGGAATGCATTGCGTTTCCATGAATACAAGTATTATGTTTTAAATGATCCGCTTGTTTCAGATACAGAATATGACTTGCTGTATAAACAACTGGAAGCATTAGAAAAAGAACATCCTGAACTCGTCACTAAAAATTCTCCGACACAACGTGTAGGCAGCACATTAAATGCAAGCTTTCCAACAGTTCAGCATTTAGTGCCAATGTTAAGTTTGGATAATAGTTATAATGAAGATGATTTGATTGATTTTGATCGTAAGGCAAGAGAAAATACAGGACTTGATGTAATTGAATATTGTGTTGAACCAAAGTTTGATGGCGCAAGTATTTCTTTGATCTATGAAGATGATGAATTAACACGAGGCATTACACGTGGTAATGGTGTTGAAGGCGAAGAGATCACCACAAACATAAAACAAATCCGTTCTATTCCCTTGTCAGCAAAATTTTCTGATTACAATATTCAATTGGCTGAAATACGCGGCGAAGTGTTAATGAGCAAAAAATCTTTTAAGAAATATAATGATATGATGGAAGCAGAAGGTTTGCCTGTGTTAGCAAACCCGCGCAATGCTGCCAGCGGAAGTTTGCGCATAAAAGATCCAAAGCTTGTTGCAAAAAGAAGTTTAGAAGCATTCTTATATCATGTGAGTTATTATACAACGTTGGAAGGAAAGAAAGTAAGCGACGAACGAGATCATTCAAAAGAAAATATTTCAAAAAAAGAAGCACCGTTTGTGTCACATAGCGAATCACTGAAAATGTTGTGGGACTTAGGTTTTCGTTCTCCTGAAAAAGAAAAGAAAGTTGTAAAAGGTATTGACAAAGTAATTGAGTATTGCAAAGAATACGAGGTAAAACGCGATGATCTTCCTTATGAAATTGATGGCATGGTGATTAAGGTAAATGATCTTGCATTGCAGGATAAGTTAGGAATGACATCACATCATCCGAGATGGGCGATTGCATTTAAATTTAAAGCAAGGCAAGGCACAACAAAATTAATTGGTGTTGAATTTAATGTTGGAAGAACAGGCGCAGTTACTCCGGTTGCAAAGTTGGAACCTGTGTTTATTGGCGGCGTTACCGTTTCAAGTATTTCAATGCATAACGAAGAATATATCAAAGAAAAAGATCTGAGAATTGGCGATACGGTTTTGGTTGAACGTGCAGGCGATGTAATTCCGCAGATCGTTAAATCAATGCCTGAAGTAAGAACAGGCAAAGAAAAAATTATTCATTATCCAACAACATGTCCTGTTTGCAAAAGTGAATTATTTAAGGAAGAAGGTGAGGCAGTTTGGCGTTGCATTAATATTGAATGTGAAGCGCAGGTGGTTGAGAAGATTATTCATTTTGTGAGCAAAGATGCAATGGATATAAAACATTTTGGTGCTGCTAATGTGCTGAAGTTTTATGATTTGAAATTGTTGAAAGATATTCCATCAATCTACACTTTAGATTTTGATAAGATCGGCGAACTGGAAGGCTTTGGCAAGAAGTCAATTGACAATTTACAATCAGCTATTGAAGATTCAAAGCAGCAACCATTGCATCGTTTGATCTATGCTTTAGGTATTCGTTTTGTTGGTGAAACAACTGCAAAAACTTTAGCCAATGCGGTAAAAGAAATTTTCGATTTTCAAACAATGAGTATTGAAAACTTACAAAATCTTGAAGACATCGGCATTAAAGTAGCAACAAGTATTTATGGCTTTTTTCAGAATGAGGATAACATAAAAATTGTAAAGCGTTTAGAAGAATTGGGTTTGAACATGAAGAACACTAAAAAGCAATCTTCATCTGAAAGCAATACTTTAAGTGATCAAACATTTTTATTTACCGGCACTATGAATAAACTAAAACGCAGCGAAGCGGAAGAGTTGGTTGAAAAACATGGCGGCAAAATTGTTAGCGCCGTTAGCAGTAAATTAAACTATTTAGTTGTTGGTGAAGATGCAGGAAGTAAATTAGAGAAAGCAAAAAAAATAAATACTATTAAAGTTATTAGTGAAGATGAATTTTTGACTTTGATAAATGAATAAGACTCATATAACCCGATAAGTTTTCAGTACACAATCAAATCTATTTTATGAAACAACAATTACAAGCTATAAGTGACGAGCAAAAAGAAAGATGGGATACTGTTTCTACCGGCTGGAAGAAATGGAATGAATTTACCATGAACTTTTTAAAGCCAATGGGCGATGCAATAATAAAAGCGCTTGATATAAAAAGTAATGATGTTGTTTTAGATATTGCTTCGGGAACAGGTGAACCTGCATTTTCTATTGCTGCAATTGCAAGAAATGGCGAAGTGTATGCAACTGATTTGTCTGAAGAAATGTTACACATTGCTCGCAATTATGCTGATGAGAATGACATAAATAATATTGAATTTAAAGTTGCGGATGTTTCCAATCTTCCTTTTAGAGATAGTTTTTTTGATAAGGTAAGTTGCAGAATGGGTTTTATGTTTTTTCCCGATATGCAGTTGGCAACAAATGAAATATTTCGTGTGTGCAGTGATGGCGGCAAAGTTGCGATAAGTGTTTGGGCCGCGCCGGAAAATAATGATTGGTCTACTACAATGACGAAAGTTTTATCAAAACATATTGAGGTCTCCAAACCATCTGCGGATGCCCCCGGAATGTTTCGTTGCGCAAAGCCCGGTTTTATGAAACAATTATTTGAAAACGCCGGGTTTAAAAACGTAAAAGAAGAAACTATTTCCGGCAAAATAGATTTTGGAACAGCGGAAAATTATTGGTTAAACAGAACCGAGATGTCTGAAGCAACTCGCAAAAAAATAAAAGATGAGTTGATTGCAGAGTGCAATAGCAAGCTTACTAACGGTAGACTTGTAATGAATTATGCTTCTTTAATTATATCAGCTGAAAAATGATTTATTCAATCGGTTAAGGCACTTCATTAATAAAACTTCAACAATTTTTCATTTGATAAGAACATTGTTTCTTTGCAGCGCTGAAAAGCTGCCAACTGCACATAAGTACAAGGGAGCAATCTTGCGTGACAAAGCAGCAAGATTGGAAACAACGAAGTTTAATAGAATCGATGCAGTCGGTAACATAAAAATTCTTTCAAATAAAACAACATATTATGAGCAGCATTATCAAAATTCATGCAAGACAAATTTTAGACAGTCGCGGTAACCCAACAGTTGAAGCAGATGTTATAACTGAAACCGGGTTTCTAGGCCGTGCAGCAGTGCCAAGCGGTGCTTCAACGGGTATGCACGAAGCGGTTGAACTGCGGGATGCGGATGATAAAGTGTATGTGGGAAAAGGTGTTTTAAAAGCAGTATCAAACGTAAATAAAATTATTTCAGATCAATTAACAGGTTTTGATGTAAGCGATCAAACCGGCATTGATGCAAAACTGATTGAAGTTGATGGAACAGATAATAAAAGCAAGCTTGGCGCCAATGCAACGCTGGCAGTTTCAATGGCAGCAGCAAAAGCAGCTGCAATAGAGGCTGATCTTCCTTTATATCGTTATCTCGGCGGTGTAAATGCGACTGTGCTTCCAATGCCGCTGATGAATATTTTGAACGGCGGCGTTCATGCAGATAATAAAATTGATTACCAGGAATACATGATCGTGCCGATTGGCGCTGATAGTTTTAGCGAAGCATTACGTTGGGGCGTCGAGATCTTTCACAAACTAAAAAGTGTTTTAAAGAAAAAAGGTTACAGCACAAATGTTGGTGATGAAGGTGGTTTTGCGCCGGATATTCAAAGCAATGAAGAGGCAATAGAAACGGTTTTGCAGGCAATTGACGCAGCTGGTTATAAAGTGGGTGAGCAAATTGCCATTGCATTGGATGCAGCCAGCAGTGAAATGTATTTTAATGATCAATATAAATTTTATAAAAGCAGCGGCAAAATAATAAGCAGTGATGAAATGGTTGCCTACTGGACAGAATGGGTGAACAAATATCCGATCATTTCCATTGAAGATGGTATGGCGGAAGAGGATTGGGATGGTTGGAAAAAATTGACGGACGCAATCGGACACAAAGTACAATTGGTTGGTGATGATCTTTTCGTAACAAATACAAAAATTTTACAGCGTGGCATTACCAATCATATTGCCAATAGTATTTTAATTAAGGTAAACCAAATTGGCACTGTTACAGAAACCATTAACGCTGTTCAATTGGCACAAACAAATGGTTATACCACTATTATGAGTCACCGCAGCGGCGAAACTGAGGACACTACGATTGCAGATTTAGCCGTGGCATTAAATTGCGGCCAGATCAAAACAGGTTCTGCTTCAAGAACTGACCGTATGGCAAAATACAACCAGTTGTTACGCATTGAAGAAGAATTAGGGAAAAGCGGCATTTATCCGAAAGGAAAAATCCGTTTCAGTAAATAATTATTCACATATCCACACGTTACTATAAATCGTTGGCAGAAACTGTAATTTTACTGTCAACGATTTTTTTATGCTGAATACTATCAAAATTTTTCGCAACAAATACATTATTGCCTTAACTGCATTTATCGTTTTAATGCTGTTTATAGATCACAATGATATTTTTGTACAAATGGATCGCCAGCGGCAGCTTAAGGCATTGTTAATCAGCAAAAATTATTATCAGCAACAGATAGATCAAACCAAAAAAAATCTTTCTGACCTCCAAAACAATTCCGCAGCGCTGGAAAAATATGCCCGTGAAAAATACCTGCTTAAAAAAGATAATGAAGACGTTTTTGTAGTAGCGCCGCAAATCGAACAAAAAAATTCCGGCAACAAACAATAATATAATTTCCAAGCCGTTTTTGAGTAAGATAAGTAATCTGTTACCGCCCGAAAGCAATCCAATATTCTGTGAGTAAAAATTTGTTCACTAAAATTTTGAGCTATGCCAAATTTTACTCCGGAAGATTTATTATTATATCAGGCAGGTGAATTAGATGATGCAAAAAGTAAAATGATTACAGAAGAAATTTTTTCAAATTGGACTTTGCGTGAAAAATTCGATGTATTAAAAGAAGCTTTTGCACGTCTTAATGCAATGAAATTGCAATCACCACGCAAACAAACCATACAAAGCATTATGCGCTATGCAATGCGCAAGCCGGTTACTGTATAATAATTCTAATAAAATTTCTGTTCACACGCTAATTTAGTTGCGCTGAACAGAAATTTTTTTATGACCCGCACTGAACGTTTCCGTTTTTGTATAGATTATTTTGAAAAGCACATTCCTGTTGCTGAAACAGAGTTGGTGTATGATGATCCTTACGAGCTGCTTGTTTCCGTAATTCTTTCTGCACAATGCACGGATAAGCGTGTGAACATGACTACTCCAGCTATTTTTGAAAAATATCCTTCACCAAAAGAATTAGCTGCTGCCACATTTGAAGAATTGTTTCCCTTCATCAAAAGCATTTCTTATCCGAACAATAAAACAAAGCATTTAATTGGAATGGCAAAAATGATCATGGAAGATTTTGATGGAAAAATCCCAATGACTGTTGATGAATTAATGCAACTGCCCGGCGTTGGCCGCAAAACAGCTAACGTAATAACTTCTGTAATTGACGCGCAGCCAAACATGGCAGTTGATACGCATGTGTTTCGGGTGGCTGCGAGAATTGGCTTAACCGTAAATGCAAAAACACCTTTAGCAACAGAAATGCAATTGCTTCAATTTATACCAACAGAATTGGTTCATAAAGCGCATCACTGGCTTATTTTACATGGAAGATATGTTTGCGTAGCGAGAAATCCTAAATGCGATGAATGTGGGTTGAAACCGGTGTGTAAGTATTATAATTCAGTTATTAAAACAAATAAAGGTGAGAAGTGAAACGGCAGAAGTGAAAATTAAAATCTCACGTTTAGCTTTTACATTTCACGTCAATAATCAATATCTAAATTCAGCCTGTTCTTTAATTCTTTTACCAACGGATATTTTTCTGCAATACGTTCAAATTTTTGCCGGCTGTTTAAAGTAAGATGAACAGGAATTTCTTCTTGTTCACCGGCTTCAATTAATATTTTAAAGTTGATGCTGCGATTACTAAAAGCCTGCTGAATAAAATCGCATAACATTGTTTTTTCCTGCTCAACAAATTTTTGTTGCGTTAATGCGTGAACTGTAATTGTAAAAAAATTATCTGTTTCAATAGTAAGTTTTGCAGATCTGAACGTTTGAACCGTTGAATGTTTATTGGGTTGATTTTCCAGTTTTGCTGCATATTCACTCCAAATCTTTTCCAATCTTGATGCAGAAAGTGCTTCCGCATCCTTTATCTCTTCAATAGTATATGCTGAACTTATTTTTTCACGTAAAGATTCAAGCAGGTTCTTATTGCCATTTTCTTTTTTGGGAATAGAATATTTTGACTGATTTTCCTGTTCATGATTTACTTCATCAGCAAAAACCGGTTCTTTTATTTTTTTTGCTGATACATTTTCTTTTGGTTCCTGCTTTAATTCAATTTCCGTTTTATCTGTGCGTTTCTCTTTAATAAAAAGTTTTGAATCTTTAACATCTGGCTTTGCAACTGCAGTTTCAATCATTTTTATTTTTTGAATTACCGGAGTATCAACCCGTTTTCTTCTAATGATGCTGCCGTTCTCGTTCACCAGTTCAATTGCCTGTTGTAAATAATTCAATTTTATCAAACCCAGTTCAACATGCAATCTTTTATTGCGCGCCATTTTATAGTTGATCTCAAACTCATTCAAAATATTCAATGCACTTACAAGATAGCTCATGCTTACCTGCTCAGCCTTGCTTATATATTTTTCCTGCATGCCTTCCACTACTTCAAGCAATGATGCAGCTTTGGCATTTTTGCTTACCAAAATATTGCGTATAAATTCAGCAAAACCATTAAGCACCATATCACCTTCAAAACCTTTGTTATTTATTTCATCATACAATAACATAGCTGCGCCAATATCCTGTTGCAACAGATCATCTAACAATTTAAAATAATAATCATCATCAAGAATATTTAAATGTTCAAGCGTATTCTGATACTTCACTTCGCCATTTGTAAAGCTTACTATCTTATCCAGAATACTCAGCGCATCGCGCATGCAGCCTTCGCTTTTTTGCGCAATAACCTGGAGAGCTGATTTTTCTGCTTTTATATCTTCCTTCTTCACTATTTCTTCAAGATGCTGAACAGTATCATTTGTAGTTATACGTTTAAAATCAAATATCTGGCAACGCGATAAAATGGTTGGAATGATCTTATGTTTTTCTGTTGTTGCTAAAATGAAAATAGCATACGGCGGCGGCTCCTCCAGTGTTTTTAAAAATGCATTGAATGCGGACGAACTCAACATGTGTACTTCATCTACAATATACACTTTGTATTTACCTGCCTGTGGCATAAAGCGAACCTGTTCAACAAGCGTTCGTATATCATCAACAGAATTATTACTCGCTGCATCTAATTCATGTATGTTTAAAGATGTGCCTTCATTAAAACTTTTGCAAGAATTGCAGTGATTGCAGGCTTCACCATCAGGTTGCAGGTTTTCGCAGTTGATTGTTTTGGCAAGAATGCGTGCGCAGGTTGTTTTGCCCACACCACGTGGGCCGCAAAACAAAAAAGCATGCGCCAACTGGTTATTTTTAATTGCATTTTTTAGAGTAGTAGTAATATGCTGCTGGCCAACAACCGTATCAAAAGTTTGAGGACGATATTTTCTCGCTGAAACAATAAACTTATCCATAGCAATGTGCAAATTAAATAAATTCAAACTCAGATTTTAGTTAAGAATCTAATTAAATATGCACAGAGATTTATTCGCATCATTAAAGATCATTATTTTCATCTTTTAATCGCTAAACTACTTTTCGTGAGAAAAATTCATTACCAAATTATTTTGTTGTCGCTTGCATTTTTTGCAGTTTCACTGAGTACTTACAGCCAAAAAATATTTTATGGTGACAAGGAATTTGACATCTATTCTTCAAACTACCGAATTGTAGGTAAGGTAAAAGATAATATCATAGTTTGGACTACCGAAAAGAACTTTCCTTCAAGGATGCATTTATATATTTATGATGATGAAATGCGTTTAATTAACGAAAGAAAATTAAATCTTTTAAAACCAACCAGATTTTTCAATACGTATTTTTTAAACTGCAAGGATTCTTTTCAGGTAATATATCAATGTAATAATAACAATCATTATTTATGTAAGTTGATAAGTTTTGACGAAAATGGAAATGTTTTGCATAATACTACTATTGAAAAAGGTAAAGAGTCATTGCTTTCAACTATACAGAACCGAAATTTTTATGATGTTATACTATCTGAAGATCAAAAAAGTTTCGCCTTAGCAAAGTCAGTAGTTGATAGTGCTACAAATACATTAAGTATCAGTTATCGTTTTTTTGAAAACAATAAAGACTATTCAGGCACTGCTGTTCTGCCTTTTAATTATAGTTATACTTTTTTAGGTAATTCAATGTTGATTAATGGTGAACTTATTTTAAGAATGACCGAATTCAAAAACTCATTCTTCAATATTGGTATTTTTAAAATTGATCTTAAAAATAATACTGTAGTTAATTCATTAAGAAAGTTGCAAAGTGGTTATCTTATAAATAACACAATTGTGTTGTCTGCTTATTCAAACGGATACACTATTTGCGCGGTTTGGCAGCATCAAAAAAGTACGGGGGTTTTTATTTGGAAACTTAATAATGAACTGGCTGATATAACCGCTGACACCGTTATTGAAGAAGATTCAGGGCTTCATTCTTTAGTAACTGGTTTATGGGTATTTAATAATAACAGGTTATCAAACGAAAACAAATTGGGATTATTCATTACGTCAACAGATATGGATTCGGTTATACATATTTCAAATATAGATTCCATTATTCCCCGTTTAAACAATAACGATTCGGAAAACATTTATAATTACTCAGCAATAGAGAGTAACTTAAATTACAATCCATCATTAGGAGGAGATATTTATAGCAGGCCATTTAATTATGTTACTACTAACCAGATGCCACCGGAATATTACACGCGGTATTTTGACAACCTTCATGATTTTCGAAATGTGAATTATCCGAATACTAACAATTATCTATGGGGTTCAAATAGTATGTATAATGATCACAAGCCTTTGGTGGATTTAAATAATCAAAACATTTATGACCAGAATAAGTTTTGGTTATCCAATAAGCCCGAAGGCGCAAAACTTTCTTTCCTGGGCATTAATGAACAAAATAAAGTAGTTGACAGTTTAGTTTTTACCGGCCTGATAGATTCATCAGTAATATCAAACATTGAAGGAGCGAAAATTTTTACATCAGTAACTGGTTTTAATATTATTTTCCCGCAGTTGATAAATGATCAACAAATGTTGGGGCATATAAAAATTACTCCGGGCAATACATATATGTACAATCAAATTTTATTAATGCAGTTAAAACGTACAGTCCTGTTTAATTTAGGTTTGCAGATCAGCAACACTGCTGTTGTTTTTCCTTGCATAAGGGAAAATAAAATGAGCTTTGTAAAACTCGTGTTCAATTAATGCAAAATTCAGCGCTTTAATTCAGCCAATTTTAGTTGTTGGCATTATTTGTGCTTGCAAAAAGCGATTTATAAAATTAGAACTTTTGCGCCTCCAACTGCTTAAAATTTTACCCAAAAGGCTTGTGCTATTAGTAAATCTTTCATTTACTATCGGATGTATACACGCACAAATAGCTACTTATCTTGAGGATGCTGATACGAGTCTTTCAAAAGCACAAAAAACTGTAAGAAATAATGTAATTGACAATTATCCCTTCCCCAGGCTTAGTAATAATGTATGGTCTTCGCACATTTTTACTGCCGAACAAATGTCCAAATACCGGGTAGTTAGCAGTGATGGCACACATATCAACGAAGCCGCTT
>Ga0206932_1051_pt1 | contig 29299 bp, 24 predicted proteins | sample Alteio_BWOrgHeat_18_FD_153244 | JGI IMG/M metagenome (GOLD analysis project Ga0206932, IMG submission 153244) | Enriched cells from forest soil in Barre Woods Harvard Forest LTER site, Petersham, Massachusetts, United States -... | ecosystem: Environmental > Terrestrial > Soil > Temperate forest >...
CAGCAAGGGCAAAACTGTTTCAAACAGCAGGGACCTAATTAATGCGCCAATGGGCAAGTATACATTTATCATTTCTAACGCAACGGGGTGCACGGCACAGCAAAATTATAATCTTGGCAGCGCCTTTGCGCCAAAATTAGTATCATATACCGTTACCGGATCTGATTGTTCGGGAACGGGCAGTTTTAAGGCTACTTTTGATATAAAAGCAACCGACCCCCCTTATAGTTACTTACTTAATACAAACGGGGCCACATTTAAAGCGGGCGTAATATTCTATAACCCGGCGGTGGATTCCACCAGGCTAAACATAACACAACTTCCGGCAGGTACTTATACGTTAACGACGATAGGGCCCTTAAGCTGTTCAATTGACCTGCTTACTTTTACCATAGTCTCCGCACCTTTTCTTATTGATACCAGCCAGGTGGTTATTAAATCGGATGTTTGCGGGCAAGACCTGGGCACTATTGTTGGCCTACAGCTTACCGGGGCCCCTGCACCAACTGCCAACAAATTAAAAGGCCCCAACCGGGACTCCCGGGTTGGTTATTTTTGGACAGATGAAAACGGCAGACGGATAGGCCAGCAATTGCTTCTTGCAGGTATGCCATCAGGCACCTATCACATGTATGTTGTTAATGATGATCTATGCAAGAGTAATACGGTGAGTTTTTTTATCCCCGACAGTATATCATCGGCTTCAAAACCTATTGTAAGCGATATTAAAATATGTTTGCCGGGTACGGTAGGGCTTGATGTTCAAAATAAAGACCCCGATGCCCACTACCAGCTCTATGATTCGACCAAAACTTTAATTGATACCAGTAAAGCGGGGTATTTCTCCCGGAAAGTTGCCAATACCACCATATTTTATATAGCCAGTAAAAAAGGCATCTGCCCAAGCCCTTTGGCCAAAGTAACCGTAACGGTAGAAGACCCCGGCGTGAACGTACCCAACGCTTTCACCCCCAACAACGATGGCATTAACGATTACTGGGCGGTTACCGGCCTTGAAAATTACCCGGGTACAGAAGTGTCTGTTTTTAACCGGTATGGACAGCGGGTTTATTACTCGGTCAACTATAATAAGCCTTTTGACGGGCGTTATAATGGGGCCGATCTGCCCATAGGTGTTTACTATTATATTATTGATACCAAGAAGCCCGATTGCCGGGGTGGCATAACGGGGAGCTTAACTATCATCCGGTAATTACTAAGCAGAACCGGACTTCAAATTCAAACCCAAATTACCCGCTACTTTTATCAAGTGAACAGCATTTATTGTTAGCTCACGATATTCATCGGTACAAAACACATATTCATCCATACCTATACGCTATAGTTTTGCTTTGATCTTATTTTCGTTGCGAAAAAATTTAAGTCGTACTGATACTAAAACAACATTTTCTTATTTATCGCGTTACTTATTTTCAATATAAATACCGCTAATATGAAGTTATTGGCATTTTTATTTACACTATCCTTCCTGTCAACTCTTACCTGGCAGGGGGATTTTAACACCGCCGTTACCGAGGCTGCTAAAGAAAACAAACTGGTCCTGATCAATTTTTCAGGGTCTGATTGGTGCGGGCCATGCATTATGCTGAGAAAAGAAATACTGGAATCATCAACTTTTGAAACTTACGCCAGGGACCATTTGGTATTGGTACGCGCAGATTTTCCCCGCCAAAAGAAAAACCAGTTAGACGCCGCGCAGGTAAAACGCAATGAGGCCCTGGCAGATAAATATAACCCCGATGGTAAATTTCCGTTAACCCTGCTGGTTGATAAAAATGGCAAGGTGCTGAAAACATGGGATGGCAACCCTAATGAACCGGCTGAAAGATTTGTTGCAGAGATTGAATCCGTTGTTAATGATAATCGCTGAAAAACTGAATAAACTTACTGTGCACCAGCGTGCCCTGCGTTTGATGGGCAACAGGTTTGAGCTAAGCGTTGTTGGCGATGATGCAGATGTAGCACAGGCCCATATTGACAGCGCCATAGCCGAAATAAGCCGCATAGAAAAGCTATTGACCACTTTTAGTGATGACAGCCAAACCAACCTGGTAAACCAAAACGCGGGTATACAGCCAGTAAAGGTTGACCAGGAGGTTTTTGACCTGGTAGCCCGCTCGCTGAGAATATCGCGTATTACACAGGGTTCGTTTGATATTACCTATGGCTCTATTGATAAAAGCTTATGGAACTTTGACGTTAACATGAAGCAATTGCCCGATGCCGGAACAGCTCGCAAGTCGGTACGGCTTATAAATTATAGAAATGTAGAACTTGACCCGGCTAACACCACCATTTTTTTACGGGAAAAAGGAATGCGCATTGGCTTTGGCGGAATAGGCAAGGGCTATGCTGCAGAACGCGCCAAGCTGATCTTGAAGGAACGCGGTGTTGAAAGCGGCATTGTAAATGCTTCGGGCGATTTAACGGCATGGGGCTTGCAGCCCGATGGAAAAAAATGGACCATTGGCATTGTCAATCCCGATTTGAAGCAGGAGGTATTTTCTTACCTGAACGTCACTGATATGGCCATAGCTACCTCAGGTAATTACGAGAAATTTGTGATGATTGACGGGAAAAAATATTCGCATACCATTAACCCCCGCACCGGCCTGCCGGTAACCGGCATTAAAAGCGTAACCATTATAACCACCAACGCCGAGGTTGCTGATGCTATGGCAACACCTGTAATGATAATGGGAATTAAAGTGGGCCTGGACCTGATTAATCAAATGAAAAATATTGAAGCTGTTATTATTGACGATAATAACAGGTTATATACATCAAACAATATAAATTTAAAATAAATATGATAAACCAATTCGTAAAATTAGCCTGCGTGGTACTGCTGTTTAGCGTTACATCCTGCGTGCACTTAAAAGAATACCAGAAAAGCAGGATCAATGATGCCGAAATGGCGTTAGGTAACCGTTATGTTGAAAAAAACGAATTGAATTTTCAATCCTACCGCGAAAGCGCGTCGGGAGCAAATGCAGGCAAAACCGGTGGCGGCTGCGGATGCAATTAATTAAAAATACCCCTATTGCTATAATATGAAAAAAGTCTATTTATCCGTTATCGGATTTGCCCTAATATGCCGGCTTAACGCGCACGCCCAAACCAACCAGGGTACCGAAAAACTTCCGCCCCTGATAGCTTTGGATACCCCGCCTGAAGATACCAGCGGTTATGCCGCCCGGCAGCTGCGTTTGGATGAAGTGGACCTGGTTTCGAGTTATTATACGCAAACCGGCAATCACTCTGCCATTACCGGTGGTATTGGCACCGAAAACGTAATTGATTTCTCCAATGGTCTAGACCTGCATTTTGCATGGGAGGGTAACAATAGGAACAAAAATACTTTAGGCCTTGGCCTGGGTTATGACTATCATACATCTGCCTCTTCTGCATATGTAACTACAAGCGGAAACGGCAAGCCCGATGGTACACGGATATATCCATCACTCGACTGGACAGTTGAAAATGCCAAAACCGGGAATACTTTTGGATTAGGCGCCTATTACTCGGGCGAGTATAATTATAAATCATTGGGCGCTGATATGCATTTTTCTATCAAAACCAATGATAAAAGCGGTGAGTTTGGGGTTAAGCTACAAGGCTATATGGACCATGTAACGCTGATCTATCCTTCTGAATTTATACAAGCTATCGCCCCTGCGCCTGCCGGGTCAATGTATATTACTACCGCGAGCGGCAATACGGTACTATCAACAGGCGGCCGTTCTTCAAAACCAAGCCTGCCAACCAGCCCGCGTAATACCTATACTGCCGCGTTCTCGTATTCGCAAATTATAAATTCAAGGCTGCAGATCATGGTACTTGGCGATCTGGTTACGCAAAACGGCTATTTAGGCCTGCCTTTTCACCGGGTATATTTTACGAATAAAAAAGACACCATAGAAAGCCTGCCCTCATCACGGTTTAAACTGCCGTTGGGTTTCAGGCTCAACTATTTTGTGGACGATAATATAATTCTGCGCACCTATTACCGCTATTATATGGATAACTGGGGCAGCAATGCCAATACGGCAAACCTGGAAGTAGCTTATAAAATTTCGCCATTCTTTTCCATTTCGCCATTTTACAGGTATTATAACCAGTCGGCGGCCAAATATTTCGCCCCTTACGAGGTTCATAGCCCTACTGATACCTATTATACCAGCAACTATGAGTATGCCAAATTTCAAAGCAGCTTTTACGGGGTAGGTTTCCGGATAGCGCCGCCGGGGGGAGTTTTGGGCTGGCAGCAATTCCATGACCTTGAACTGCGGTACGGCCATTATTCCCAAACTACGGGGCTGGTTTCGGATGTGATATCGGTTAGTATTGGGTTGAAGTAAATTTACTTCAAGTTAATACCACGCTTAAGTGTAATGTATTGCGGTAACGAATTCATATCAATTATAAGGCTGCTTTTTTCGGTTTTTAACTTTAATCCATTGCCGTTACCATCAACAGCGGTTGCGTGGGCGGTTCCCGGTATCTTGTTAGCGATGGTTAGCATATGCGCGACATCTATCGTCCATGCGCTGATCTTATATTTGCCTTTATTGTTTTTAAAAAGCAGTACATAATCATTGTCGTTTTTTACATCTATCCTTTGCAAAAAAGTAAAGCCGTTCAATTCGGCATTCATGGTTTTAACAGCGATATATGCCGGTTTGGGAGCGAGGTCGGCCATTACCGTACCATAATTGCTTTGATTGTTGGCAGAGTCAACTCCATCATTTTTCCAGTCGTACCATACAGAGATAGGTATACCGCTCATTACATTGATCAACTGCATCCTTGCAATATAGGCCGCCTGCACGTCAACCGGCACTCCAGTGGTTGATGTGGAATAGCCCCATTCGCTGCTTATTATCGGCATTTGCTTTTTATCGGAAGGGGTATATTTTTCAATCAACGCCCGTAATTTTTGGTAATCGGCAATAGCTGTTTCCGGCAATGCAAGTTTTCGGTAAGGGTGTATGCTCACCGCATCAAGGTATTCCAATATTCCTGATGACATAACCGCTTCGATATACGGCAGTGATGCTCGCACAGTTGCTGGGCCTATAATGGCTGCATCGGGTACAGTTGCCCTAATGGCTTTACATGTGGCCAGCGCCAGTGCGCTATATTGGGCCGCATCGGGTTTTGGAACCCAAAAGCTGATGTTAGGCTCGTTCCATATTTCCCATACTATGTTGCTGCCTTTAAAATGTTCGGCCATAGCGGCGGCCCATTTTGCAAATCCGGCTATGCTTTCCGGATGCTGTGGCGAAGCGGGGCTTTTCTGCACCTTGTCTGTTAGCGGGTTGGTAAAGTTGACAGCTTCTTCATAAAGCGAACTTGAGTAGCACAGTATACCAATGGCGCGTATACCGCGTTTGTTGAGGTTTCCTACCAACTCATCGTAAGCGGTCCAGTCGTAAACGCCTTTGGTACGTTCCATTGCCCGCCAGACAAAATCGGTACGGATAAATTTAAACCCGGCTGCCGCTATCATATCCAGGTCGTTTTCGTGACCGGTTACAAAATGGATGTTAATACCCGCGCCAATTTGATTAACAGGTCCAAATCGACCAGGCTGATCCACTTTTGCCAAATTTCCGGCTAATTTTTTTGGATGAGGCTTTATTGTTATTGAAACAGCACCTGACCTGTCAGCAAAGCAGGAGATAAAAATCGCCGCAATAAAAACGAGCTTTCTCATACAATAAAAGTTAAGTATTAGTTTTTTGCGGATGAAACGATTTAGCGCAGGGTTTATAATAACTTTATAAAAGTAGTTAAAATTCCCTGTCAATCCAGCCTTTTCTCGTAACAATAAAAACGCATTCCGGGCCTGAAATTCAGGCCAATCTCGCCTGCATACACATAGCCTGCTCTTAGGAACAATTGTTGCGCGGCGGTATTAACAACATTGGTATCAATGCGCATTGTTTTAATGCCCCGGCTATGTGCAACCTCCTCGGCCTGCTGCAACAATTTATTCGCTATGCCCTTACCCCGGTAACGCGGGATAACCGCCAGCCGGTGTACCACTACGGCAGTTTCGTTTATATCCCAGTTTGCCATTGCATATTCCGGCTCCTGGTCGGTAGTTATTGCGGCAATGCCAGCTATTGTGCCTTCCGCGTCGGCTACCCAAAGTTCGTTTAGCGCTATATCGTTTTCAAAAACTCCGGCATTGGGGTAACCGGCATCCCATTGAAAATTTCCTTCGGCGGTAAGAACGGGTACTACTTCGTTTATCAATTGCAGTATTTGGGGTATGTCGGTTTTGGTTGCAGGGCGGATAAGCATAGCGGATGAAACTTCAAAAATAAAATGTTGATAATAATTGCAAAAGTAGCCTAAACTACTATTAATTTATAGGTAATATCAACACAATGAGGAAATTATTTGAGTGTCTTAACCTTAAAAAGAGGCCAGATAATTACGAATAAAGAAAAATCAATAGTTAGTTAATAAGCTACAGTATTTCTGTTAAACTAATCAAAATATATTTGCAAATACTATCTCTGTATTAAACAGGCAATCTTTATAGGCAGTTTATTTTGATTGTTGGTCAATGACCCCTATTTATTCAGCATAGCAGCATTATTATTTCTTTCAAAGTGTTAATATTATCTTTAATGTTCAATAACTTTCATATTATCGATGTTTAATTACCAGATTGCTTTTAAAAACTGCTTTTATTAAATTTCCTGCCAATCTTCTTATGAATGCACTCTGTTACAGGCGGTAGCGTATTATTCTTCAAATAGCGGCCGGCAAATACAACCTCCTATAATTTCGCATAAAAAAAATAAATTTAATACGGGCACTCGCTTTGCATAGATAGTAACAATGAAACTATTTATAAAAAACATGGTGAGCATCAGCTGCAAAATGATAGTGAAGCAGGAGTTGGAGAAACTCGGGCTGCATTGCTCGCTGGTGGAGTTGGGAAGGGTAGAGACTACTGGCATTATTTCCGCGGCCCAAATCAGCGAGATCAGGGCTGTTTTATTACAATCAGGATTAGAGTTAATAGATAACAAAAAAAGCATACTGATCGAGAAGATAAAGAATGTTATTATTGAAATGTCCCTTTACTCGGATAACCAGTTGAAAATAAATTTTTCAAACTATTTAAGTGAAAAACTAAACCTCGACTATACTTACCTCGCTAATATATTTTCTGAAGACCAGGGAATTACTATAGAACACTTTATTATTGATTATAAAATACAGCGGGTAAAAGAACTTATTGCCTACAATGAGCTTAACCTTACCGAAATTTCGTGGAAGCTGAATTATAGCAGCGTGGCCCATCTTTCTACCCAGTTTAAAAAAGTTACCGGTATTACCCCATCGAGCTTTAAACATCTGGAACACACAAGCCGTACCGCGCTTGAAAATGTGTGAATCATATAACTTATTTAAAAAATAGTGTAACATATCAGCCCATTACTGCGGGTAGGTTTGTATTGTCCGGAATTCTGTTTTATACGGTTCCGGGCGTTCAAACATTATTTTAAAATAATTACTCATGTACAAAAAAATTACTCAGACTATTAATAGTACCCAAGTGCGTAAAAGCAGGGGCTATTTTAAAACATTCAATACCATTTGGTCTATGGTTTTACTCCTCATCCTGTTTACCGCAGGATGTAAAAAGGATAATTTTACCGCCCTGCAGGGCGTATGTCCCACGGTTGTTACCGACCCAATGGACAAAGCGGTTGATGTTGTGCTTCCCAAAGTAATCACAGCAACCTTTAATACGGTGATGGATCCGGCAACGATCAATAGCAGTACCTTTATAATTATGCAGGGTGTAACCCCTGTTGCCGGAACGGTCGCGCCCACATCAAATGGTGCGGTTTTTACATTTACACCAACCGTTCCGTTATCGCCGTTTTTAGTATATACAGGTACAATTACTACCGGCGCTGCTGATAAATTTCATACTGCGCTGGTTAATAATTATGTATGGTCGTTTACTACGATACCACAAATAACCATAACCTCAAACCCTGTCGCGGGCGGAACAACTACCGGGGCAGGCACATTTGCCCAGGGTTCAACAGCCAGTTTAACGGCTACACCGGCCGCCGGGTTTGTATTCACTAACTGGACGGTTGGAGGCGTTGTAGTATCAACCAGCCCAACCTATCAGTTTACAATAGCCGGAAACAGGGCATTGGTAGCAAACTTTACTGCCATAGCCATAGGACAAGTGGCATTAAACCTAACATCCAACCCGGTACCGGGCGGAACGCTTAGCGGTCAGGGCCAATATGCTACAGGTTCAACTGTAACTGCAACGGCAACCCCTAATGCCGGATATACATTTATGAACTGGACCGATAACGGAGTCATCGCCTCTACAAGCCCAAGTTACCAGTTTGTTTTATCAGCAAACAGAACATTGGTCGCGAACTTCACTATCATAACGGCATCGCAATTTGCGGTGGTATTATCATCCAACCCGGCTGCGGGCGGATCAACTAGCGGGTCGGGCGCTTATGCCTCCGGGACTTCTGTAACCGTAACTGCATCCCCGAATACAGGGTACAGCTTTGTTAACTGGACAGAAAACGGCGCAATAGTATCAACCAGTGCCGCTTATACTTTCCCGTTAAGCGCTAACAGAACATTGGTTGCTAATTTCGCGATAAACACGTTTACTTTAAATATAACAGCTGTAAACGGAACGGTTACCAAAAACCCAAGCCAGGCGACGTACAATTTTGGAACCACGGCACAGCTTACCGCAACACCCAATGCAGGTTTTGTATTCTCATCATGGAGCGGAGACGCTTCAGGTTCGGTGAATCCATTAACAATTACCATGAACGCGAACAAGAACATTATCGCGAACTTTACGGCATCTGTAGCGCTTGGCCCGATACTGCCCGGGCTTGGAGGGGCTGCTAATTTTGTGACTTTAACAGAATCAGGCATCTCTACCACCGGTGTAACATCAATTACCGGCAATATAGGGGTGAGCCCGATAACCTCGACCGCAATAACCGGGTTTGGGTTAATAATGAGTACCGATGGACAATCGTCGCACACACCTATTGTGAGTGGCCTGGTTTACGCGTCAGACTATGCTGTTCCCACACCAAGCAATTTAACTACTGCTGTAAATGATATGGAAACCGCATACACTAACTCAAATAACCTGGTAACCCCTGCCCCTGTGGTTGGCTTGGGCGCCGGCGATATAAGCGGTTTAACGTTGCCTCCGGGCCTTTATAAATGGGGCACAGGTGTCCTGGTAACCAATGCCGGTGTAACATTAGCGGGCGGAGCAAACGATACCTGGGTTTTCCAGATCGGGGCGGACCTTACCATAAATAACAGCGCTATTATTCATTTAACCGGTGGCGCGCAAGCCAAAAACATTTACTGGGTAGTTGCCGGACAAGCAACGCTTGGAACGAATGTTATTTTCAACGGTAACATCCTGAGTAAAAACCTGATCTCGTTGAATACCGGGACTACAGTTACAGGCAGGTTATTGGCACAGAAAGCCGTTACCTTAAACGCCAGTACGGTTATTTTACCATAATATTTATAACTCACCAGTACATTCCCTGCGGGGAATGTACTTAGTTAAAACAATATATATTAAAAAGAAAACTTATGTTACCTCAAAATAAAACAATAAAAAGATCCATTATATTTTCATTGATGCTGATCCTCGCACAAATTACTGTGCATGCCCAAACTACGCAACCCACCTGGTGGTTTGGCGTATCGGGCGCCGCAAATGCCAACTGGTATGACGGCACTACGCAAACACTAAACGATGCATTAATTGTACCAACCGCCTTTCATAAAGGTTTTGGTATAAAGCCTTACATTTCGGTCCTGGCAGAGTATCGCCCGGCCGGTATATGGGGCATAATGCTTAACGTGGCCTACGATGGCCGCGGCGGGAAATTTGACGGTGTTGTAGCGCCATGTAATTGCGATGCTACGTTAAATACCAATACCAGTTATGTTGCTGTAGAACCCAGTTTGCGTTTAACTATACCATCTTCAAATCTTTACTTTTTTGTGGGCCCGCGCGTTGGTTTTAATGTCACCAGGGATTTTGAATATACCCAGGTTAAACAGCTTAATACCAATTCGCAATTAAGCGCTATGAAAAAAACGGTGTTTTCAGGCCAGGTTGGCGTGGGTTATGATATTCCCTTATCTTCAGCCAACAGCACTACCAAAGTTAGCCTTTCGCCATTTGCTTCGTTCCAGCCTTATTTCGGGCAGGAGCCCCGTAATATAGAAAGCTGGAATATAACAACAGTAAGGGCCGGTATAGCTCTTAAATTCGGAAAAGCGCATAAAATATTAGTGGCTGCAACACCTCCGCCGCCGCCGCCAATAGCCTATGTTGCTGTAGTTCCTGTACATGAGTTTATATTTACAGTTCGCGGCCCTATTAACGTACCTGTACGGCGCCAGGTAAGCGAAACTTTACCCTTGCTTAATAAGGTATTTTTTGATGAAGGATCAACCGCAATTCCAAATCGGTATGTAATGCTTACAAACAGTCAGGCATCGGGCTTTAAAGAATCGCAATTACAGCAGGAACAAACTTCTATGCCGGGACGTTCTGCCGGGCAATTATATGTGTATCATAATGTGCTGAATATTGTAGGCGACCGTATGCGGTCAAACCCCGGTACTACTATATCACTTAACGGAGCATCGGTAAGCGGCCCCCGCGACGGCAAGGTGCTTGCAGAATCTGTAAAGCAATATTTGGTAGTTGTGTTTGGAATTGATGGTTCACGCATTGCTGTACAAGGCAGCTTTAAACCACATCCGCCATCGGAGAAAATTGGCGGTACCAAAGATCTTGTTTTGCTTGGCGCCGAAAACCGCAGGGTTGATATAGAAAGCAATTCGCCCGAATTATTACTTGAAGTAGGCGGCGGAATGATGAGGCCGGTTCAAATTATGGCCACACAGGTAGATCCGCTTGACAGCCATGTTCTTTTAGGTGTAGATTCGGCCAGGCAATTACTTAAATCATGGTCGGTAGATATTACTGCTTCCAACGGTTCTGTTCAGCATTACGGTCCTTATACAAGGGATCATGAAAGTGTATCGGGAGCAACCATTTTAGGTAATAGCCCCGAAGGAGACTACCACGTAACCATGACGGGCGAAACCAACAACGGACGTATGGTTAAAAAAGACGGCACGGTACATTTGGTGCGCCAGGATGATACAATAATAAAAGGCTTGCGTTATAGTATTGTATTTGATTTTGACAAGTCGGCAAGTATAGCTTCATACAACAAATTTTTAACAGTTATTGTAGCGCCTTTAATTACTGACGGGTCAACGGTTATTATACATGGCCATACCGATATTATCGGCGAAGAAGAATATGACCAAAAACTATCGGATGGCAGGGCGCAGCAAGCTCAAAAAATACTGGAAGCAGGTAAGAATAATGTTAAGTTTGAAACGCTTGGTTTTGGCAAAGATGCCGGCCACGCACCATTTGAAAATAACCTTCCTGAAGAACGTTTTTATAACAGAACAGTTGTGATAGATATTATTCCGGCTAAATAAAATCAGTTTATTTTTATAAAAATAGAAAAGCCACCTTGATAGGGTGGCTTTTCTATTTTAACTTGATTATAAGTAACGAAGCTATTACCCCACCCCATCCCTATTATACCTATGCTTATAATCAATAGGCGATAAGCCGGTGATTTTTTTAAATACCGTTCTGAAAGTCTTCACATCGCTGTACCCCACATCATACATTACTTCGTTAATGTTTTTGCGGGTATTTTCGAGGTGTTTTTTGGCGGCCTCTATTTTTACGCGCTGTATGTATTCGGCAGGGGTATTGTTGGTTGCTTTTTTAAAGCGGCGTATAAAGTGGCGGCGGCCTATGGCAAAACGGGAGGCGAGGTCTTCGATAGATATTTTTTCGGCTAAATTAACTTCAATAAATTCCTGCGCTTTTTTAATGGGTTCGTCCTCATGCTTTTTTTGCCCGTTAAACATAATAAAGGGCGACTGGCTCTTCCTGTCAATTTCAATAGCAAAATATTTGGACGCTCGTATAGCCATTTCCCTGCCACTATATTTTTCAATTAAATGCAGCAGCACGTTCCAGTACGAACTGGCGCCCCCGCTTGAATATATGCCGTCGGCTTCAGTAATAATAGTGCCGTCAGTCAGGGTCACTTCCGGAAACATCTCGCGAAAATCATTGGCCGAGAGCCAGTGGGTTGAACATTCCTTACCATTAAGCAGCCCGGTTTTAGCCAGCAGGAACGCGCCCACGCATAACGATACTACTTCGGCCCCGTTATGGTATTGTTCAACTATCCAGGGAATAAGTTCTTTGTTGCGCTCTAACGCCGCCGTCATATCGCCGCTCACCGCGGGGATCACTACCAGGTTGGTTTTTTTTATTTCGCTGCAAAGCCTGTCGGTATTTACAGCAAAGGTGCCGTCAATTAGCGGGACCTGCCGGGTAAGGCCCACCAGCTGCACCTCAAAAGCAGGTGCTTTCCCTGCTTCTGCTAAAAACTGGTTAACGGCGGTAAACATATACCGCGGATCGACAATTGCAGCCGGAACTGCATCATAAGGCACCAATATAGCTATGTGTTTCATTTGTTTTAGTTAAGTAACCCGCTTATATTTTATACGCTACATCAAATTTAGTAAATAGCCGCATAACAAAAAACTCAAGTCGCAAATTACCCCTTGTTTAGTCACAACTTCACATTACGGGGTTTACCCGGCCCCTGTATATTTGTATCAACAATTAAAAAACAACAATTAAAAAAAATTAACAATTAAACTTTAAATCATGAAAACAACAAAAATTTTGTATTGGGTTTTTAACGGCCTGTTTGCCTTTGCCATGTTTGGTTCATCCATTCCCGCAGTAATGTCGACTCCCGACGAGGTTAAAGCCATCCACACTATGCTGGGTTATCCGCTTTACTTTGTTCCATTTATCGGTGTGGCAAAAATACTGGGCGTAATAGCTATTCTTGTGCCAGGCCTTCCGAGGTTAAAGGAATGGGCGTATGCAGGTTTAACTTTCGATCTTATTGCCGCCACCTACTCGCTTTACAGCGTACCAAACCCCGGGGGCCCATGGTATTTTATGTTTTTGTTTTTGGCACTGGCTGCAGCGGCTTATATTTTTTATCATAAAAAATTAGCTCTTCCTGCCACTGCGTAATTATATTAAATTTAATAAAATGAGAAAACTAAAATTACAAATGCAACTATCTGTAGACGGATATGTTGCAGGCCCCAACGGCGAAATGGACTGGATGGCCATGGGCTGGGGCGATGACATTAAAAACTATATAATAGCTTTAACCGAACCGGTTGACACCATATTGATAGGACGAAAATTGGCCGAAGGGTTTATACCCCACTGGGCAGCATTAATGGAAAACCCTGAAACGGCTGATATCTTCACCCAAAAAATGGCGAATACCCATAAGGTGGTTTTCTCCAAAACGCTTACAGTATCTGCCTGGGATAATACCGACCTGGCGACCGGAGATCTGGTTGAGGAAGTAAAAAAACTAAAAACTATGGATGGGGGCGACATCATTACTTATGGCGGTGCCGGGTTTGCTTCGTCGCTGATAAAGGCAGGGTTGGTTGATGAATATCATCTTTTTATAAACCCGGCGGCATTAGGTAACGGGATGCCCATCTTCAGGGAGCTGGAAGGCAGGCTGAACCTTAAGCTGGTTAAAGCACAGGCATTTGAAGGTGATATAGTTGTAATCTATTATAAGACTTCATAAATATAGCTTTTAACTATAACATATAATACAGTGTCGAATGAGGCGTATCATCGTATCAATGAATGTTACCCTGGATGGTTTTATGGCGGGGCCTGATGGCGCGCTGGACTGGCAATTTCAAAACTGGACCAGCGATATGGCCGAATTAATGGGCGACCAGCTAAGTAAGGCTGGCGCCCTGCTATTAGGCAAAAATACGTATAATGCTATGGCCGGTTACTGGCCTGCTATTGGCACCTGTTTGTCGTTACCAAGAGATGATATTGCCTTTGCCGCAATGATGAACAGTTGCCCAAAAATTGTTTGTTCAAATACATTGACAACGTTAAGCTGGAATAATTCGCGGCTGATAAAAGGCAACCTGCGCGGGGAAATACTGAAACTAAAACAGCAGCCGGGAAAAGACATCCTTATATACGGCAGCGGCAGGTTGGTGTCATCCCTTACGCGATGGGGATTGATAGATGAATACCGTCTATGGATTTACCCGGTTAGCATAGGCCGGGGAATGCCTTTATTTGCAGCTAAATTAAACTTTAAGTTGGTGGGTATGCGGCAATTTCCATCGGGGGTGGTGGTGTTGAATTATGAGGTCTGTCGGTAAGACTGCCCAACATTGGTTTATGTATGGCAAAGTGTCGGGAATATTTAATCAGAATTATTTATGCCCTCCTCCAAAAAAGAAACCAGCCTTAAAGGCCAGGTAACTTGAGCTGTTGGCTGTTATATCATAATCCGCCGATAGCCTGAAATGTTTAAACTCAAATCCGGCTTCCGGGAATAGCCCTAAAGTGTTTAATGAGGGCAAGGTTGCAGTTGGCACATCTGTTTCGGATGTAAAATAATTTAATGATGTTCTTGTAAAAAAACCGAGGCCCCCGCCCACAAAAAACCTTATACCCGAGTTTGATAAATAATACTCGCCGGTAGCACAATAAGAACTTAACCAGGATAATTTAAGATTATAAAAATGGTCTCCACTGACATATGCCTGGCCCTCGTCTTCAAGTCGTAAGCCAATGGCAAAAGCATCATTCAAGCTGTAGTGAGGCTCAACAGTAAAAGATGCACCGGCGCCTGTGTTTTGATGTTCAGAAAAGGTATACCCTAATTGAAAGTCGATTTTAAATGTTTTGTACGTTAACGACTGGCTTTTAGCTGTCAGCATACAACCAACAGCAAAAAGGATAAATAATAAACTTTTCATGACAGGTAGGTTTTATTAGTATCGAAATATAAATTTATAAAAAATTATCGATTTGCGAGCAATAATAGTATATACTCAATAAACCAGTTTATTAATGCGATTATGCGCAATAATATCTGCATATTAATATCTTTGGCAACTCAATTGCCTTTGGTGATGTATCAACATAAGCTTTTAATGATTTACGACAGACGGGAACATCGCTTTTATGCATAAAATATTTTTTTTCGCTTTTTTATTAGGATGCTGCCTGTTGTATGCCCCCGCGACGATCGCACAAAAAAAATATACCATTAGCGGTACGGTAAAGGATGTGGCTACCGGCGAAACCCTGATAGGAGCCACTGTAAAATTACAGGAGCTGCAACAGGGCGGCGCGGCAACCAATGCTTATGGTTTTTTTTCGTTATCGGCCCCTGCCGGCGATTTTACGCTGGTGGTGAGCTATATCGGTTATCAAACTATAACCCGGCCCGTAAAATTAGATAAAAATGTACAGGTTAACGTCTTGCTTACCGGCGGCAGCAACCTTAAAGAGGTATCAATAAGCGGCAATAAACCTAAAAACGAGAATGTAGAGAACCCGCAAATGAGTGTAACAAGGTTTGATATGGCCCAGATCAATAATGTACCTGTAATATTTGGCGAAAAAGATGTTTTAAAAACCATCCAGTTATTACCGGGTGTAAAATCAACCGGGGATGGCAATACCGGCTTTTACGTGCGCGGCGGCGGATCGGACCAAAACCTCATTTTACTGGATGAAGCCATAGTTTACAACGCCTCCCACTTATTTGGTTTTTTTTCCACCTTCAATTCAGATGCTATAAAAGATGTTAGCTTGTATAAAGGCGGAATGCCAGCGCAATATGGTGGCCGCCTGTCGTCGGTACTGGATATTAAAATGCTTGATGGCAACGATAAGGAATATACCGTGCAAGGCGGTATCGGGTTGATTGCGTCGCGCATTAAAATAGAGGGGCCCATTGTAAAAAATAAAGGCTCATTCATGATAAGTGCCCGCCGTACCTATGCCGACCTGTTTTTAAAACTTTCGCCCGATTCAACCACCCGCGGGGCAAGCATTTACTTTTATGATATAAATGCCAAGGCCAATTATCACCTCGATGATAAAAACACGCTGTATCTCTCGGGTTATTTTGGCAAGGATGTACTTGGCCTTAAAAACAATTTTGGCACCAACTGGGGGAACCAGACCGCTACTTTACGCCTTAACCATATTTTTAACAGCAGGTTGTTTTTAAATACATCGTTTATTTACAGCGATTATAATTTTGTGGTGCAAAGTTTTTCGGCCAATAATTCATTTAAGGTAACTTCAAAGATCCGCGATTATAATTTGAAGGAAGATTTTGAATATTTCATCTCCAATAAAAACACGCTTAGCTTTGGCATCAACTTTACGCATCATACTATTTCGCCTGGCAATATCGATATTTTTGATGATGCTATAAATACAAAAAGTATTCAAAGCCGTTACGGGCTTGAAAACTCTGCTTATATTTCTGACGATTGGCATGCTACCAATAAATTAAACTTTTTATATGGGTTAAGGTTAACCTCATTTTCATTGCTTGGCCCCGGAACAATTACTACCTATGACGCAAATGATGCAGTAATATCGTCTGCTAACTATAAATCAGGGCAAGTAGTGAAAAACTACCTGAACCCCGAGCCGCGCTTTTCTATGAGTTATATACTTGACGAACAAAGCTCCGTAAAGGCATCATATAACCGCAATACACAAAACATCCATTTGCTTTCCAATTCAACCGCAAGTTCACCTACAGACCTGTATATAATGAGCAGTAATAATATTAAACCCGGCATTGCAGACCAGGCAGCATTGGGTTATTTTAGAAACTCAAAAGATAATATGTACGAATTTTCAACCGAGATCTACTATAAATGGCTACAAAACCAGGTCGACTATAAAAACGGCGCCCAGTTACTGGCAAACCAGGATGTAGAATCGCAATTGGTTTATGGCAAAGGCCGCGCTTACGGACTGGAGGTTTTTTTAAAGAAAAAATACGGAGATTTTAATGGCTGGATAGGTTATACTTTATCAAAAACCGAGAACAGGTTTGATGCTATTAACAACGGCGACTATTTTGCTGCTACGCAGGACAGGATACACGATATATCGGCAGTGGGCATTTATAAATGGGGTAAACGATGGACGCTATCAGGCACGTTTGTTTATGGTACGGGCAACGCGGTTACCTACCCGCACGGAAAATATGTTGTTGGCGGATTAACCACTTTTTATTACCCCAACCGTAATGCCGACCGTTTGCCACCTTACAGCCGGTTAGACCTGGGCGCGACATTGGATGGGAAACCGCATAAAAGATTTCATTCCAGCTGGACATTTGGTATATTTAACGCTTATAATCGTAAAAATCCTTATACTGTTACTTTTGAGAATAACCCGAATGACCCAACGCGTACGCAAGCTGTTGAAACAAGTTTATTTGGCATAGTTCCGTCGGTTACCTATAACTTTACCTTTTAAAAGCGCATGAAAATCAGTTATAAATTAGCGGCTATATTACTTATTTGCGTGAGTATCATCTCCTGCAAAAAGGTAATTGAACTAAACCTGGGCAATACCCCGCCGCAATTAGTTATTGAGGGAAATATAACCGATGTAAGGGCGGCGCAAACGGTAACCATATCCCAATCCGTCGCTTTTGATAATAAAAATACCTTTCCACCCGTTTCCGGCGCTATTGTTAAAGTTATTGATTATAAAGGCACCACCCGTACTTTTACTGAAATATCTGCAGGTGTTTATATGTTCAGTTCCTTTTCCGGAGCATATGAGAAAAACTACACACTGCAGGTTCAGGTTGACGGGCAAACCTATACCGCGGTTTCAACTATGCCCGATAGGGTTAACCTTGATTCGCTTACGGTAATTGCACAAGGTATTCCCGGTAACATCACAAAAACCATAGCAGTTTATTACCAGGACCCACCTAATATAAATAATCAATACCGTTTTATTATGTATGTAAACGGCGTACAGGTAAATAAAATATTTACCAGGAATGATCAGTTTAGCGATGGCCGCTCTGTTCAAGCCTTGCTGTACGAGGATAACATAACCCTTAAAACAGGCGACAAGGTTGTTGTGGAGATGCAATGCATTGACCCGGCAATTTACACCTATTGGTACACGCTTAGCAGACAGCAGGACAACGGGTTTAATAATTCGGCAACACCTTCTAATCCGCCAAATAATTTTAATACCAATGTATTAGGCTATTTTAGTGCACATACTTCGCAGAGCAGACCCATTACAGTGCCGTAATTATATGGGTTTGTTAATTGGCCAGGTATTATTCTCTGATCGTGAAATTAAATAGTTTTTCAGGGCCACCAGTTTATCAGTATTGATCAGGTCGACACCACAACTTAACATTTCTTTCCAAACCGCCTGGTTATCGGGTGATGCCCATAGCCTCACCTGCTCGCCGTTTTTATGGGCTATGGACACATAATTACGCAGCCGCTGTTCTTCGTGTTGCGGAATATTACCAAAGCCTTTCCATTTCAATAGTTTTGAATATTTACAGCTGGCCATTGTAAATACATTATTGATGGCAGAATCCTTTGCGCTTTTCCGCAGGTCCTCATCAATAAAGGCAAGGCGGCTTTGCTCATTTTTAATAACATTATAAGGCTTATGCCCCGATAGCACAATGGTAACCGCCCCTATGGAAACATTACCATTGTTATAGCTTGATAACATGGGCCTGTATTTTTCAAGCACTTGCTGTAGTTCAGCATAGGTTTTGTTAGCGTCTGATTTAATATCGATCATTAAAGTTACCGGCTGATCAGAACCTGCATAAACATGCCCGTTGTTTTTAGCTACCTGTTCAGACAACGGGTTTAAATAAAGATTTTCCAGCGTTCTTTTCCCCTTAAAATAAGGATTAATATGTGCCACAACCAATTTATTATCATGTAAAAAAACATCAGCTTCTATATGGGTGTAGCCATTACTTTCGGCATCCAGCAAAGGGTGTTTATGCAGGTAATCGTTATGCGCGAACCCATTGGCGAGGGTTATAACCTGCGATTTAACGATTAGGGGAGAGATAAAAATTAATAGAACAAAAAATGCCCTTTTAAAATAAAGGCGAAGGGGTATTATCAGCATAAATCAATAGTGTATTATAATTGTTACAAATGTAAATGTATGACTATACGATGACATTTTGAAACGATTGAAAAAATTTAATTCTATTTTAATTTTAATTTAATTTTTGTCCGCGGTTACGGAATATTTGCAGTTCACCCAATCATAATAAAACAACTTTAAAGGTTACCTCTTACCGTATTCCGAAAGAATTTGCATATAAAACGACAAAACAGCAGACTTAAGTATTAATTACTACTATTCTTTATTTCTTTATAGTAAATATTAACAGAACATTTCAGGCAGAATGCCGGCCATGCCAGATAAAAAAATCAGCACTATACTCCGGAATAATTTTTGCCTTGCTTCTTAAAAACTACTCCTTTCTATCTTAATTTAGAAATATCGACAGGCAAATTCAGAAACAATCAAAATAAAAGTTATAATTCTATATAGACGAAAAATTTGATGTTTTTGCATAAAATTTGACTAAAAAATAGCCGAAAAGTAGAGTTATTGCTACTTTTTCCTAAATTTCTACTGTTTTTAAAAAAAATAATAGGTTTTTAATGAAAAAACAGACAAAAAATTATTTTTTTATATAAAATGATTTATATATCATAAAAAAATAAGATATATCATTATTATTAACACAATGTTAACGTTTCGTACATAATTTTATCATTCTTATAGGTGCATGTACCTTTTTTACAAAAAAATTACAAAAAAATATTTGCATTTAAAAAAAGTTAGTGTTACCTTTACACCATGCAAACGGGGTAACTCGCTAACATATAAAAAAGTCTTCTCATAATTTAGGTTTATAATTGGTTTAGTAAAGGCCCCTGCCCATCAGGGGCCTTACTTGTATACCCCCTAACCCCCTGAAGGGGGAATTGATAAGAAAAATCCACTTTTAAGTAATAAATATCTCGTCATTCAATCCCCATAGCTATATATAAGGTATCCGGTATTTTTACTTTTTTTATCTCCCATTAGTATAAATTTTCAATTAAGTATCTTTTTGTTACTTTTGCCATCCGTTGTTCTATTTGCAGGTACAAATAAAACTGCCAACTGCACACCGGAAACTGCCAACTCTAAAAAAGGGGGATTAGCTCAGCTGGCTAGAGCGTTTGCATGGCATGCAAGAGGTCATCGGTTCGACTCCGATATTCTCCACAAAAAAAGCCTGATGCAAATCAGGCTTTTTTTATTGGCATAGATTTAATATTTCTTTCTCTACACGATTGATGAGCCCCTTACGTTACTTAGTTACACTAAAACCTTTATCTAACAAAAAAAGCCCCGACAATTCAGCCCGGGCGTTTCTAATAGCGTAAGTTACATTACGTCAACTCTACCTCTTCCGGAATATCATTCACTTTATCAATACTTGGGTCGCCGGTTGGTTTTTTATGCCAGTATGAGGCCAATAACGAGCCGGTAACATTCATTAACGGGCCAAACACAGCAGGCGCTAAGCCTACGGTTGCCATTTTGCCCATTTCTTTGGCTATGCCCGATGCGAGGCCGCCGTTTTGCATGCCCACCTCAATTGCCATAGTGCGGCAATCGCGCTCGTTCATCTTGAACAAGCGGCCCGACCAGTAACCCAGCGTATAACCTAATAAATTATGGATCAATACTAATAATAACAGCAATGGGCCAATAGTTAAAAGGCTGTCGCGCCCCGCTGCGGTAATAATTACGATGATGAACGCTATGCCAAACATAGATACTACCGGCATAGCAGCATCAAGCCATTTGGCTTTACCTGATAGCAGGCGGTTAAATATTAGCCCCGCGCCAATAGGTATAATTACCATTTTGAAAATATCGAACATCATTTTTGTAGTATCGATATGGATGAACGAGCCTGCCAGGTACTTCATCAATATAGGCGTTAAAAAGGGCGCCAACATGGTTGATACCGCGGTAATGGTAATTGAAAGCGCCAAATTAGCTTTAGCAAGGTATGATATTACGTTTGACGCCATACCGTTTGGCGAACAGCCTATCAAGATCATGCCTGCCGCAATTTCGGGGGGGAAATGGCTGATGGTGGCCAGCGTAAAGCCGATAGTTGGCATAATAATAAAATGGCTGGTTACCCCAATAAATACCCCTTTGGGCGTTTTAACTACCCCGGCAAAATCATGCACACTCATAGAAGTGCCCATACCAAACATAATGAGTTGTATAAGGGGTGTTATTAACCCCGAAAATTTAAAATCGCCATAGGCTACAAAATGAGTGGGATAATACATGGCCAGGCTCACCGCCGCGAATATAATAACGGTGTACGAAAACCTTTTTAAGTGTTCATACCCTTTGAAACCTATTGCCAGGGCAACAAAGAACACTACAAATAATGGGCCCGCTTCGGCCAGGCGGCCCATAACAGCCATAACCAAGGCGGCTAATATACATGCAAGGGCCAGGCCTATTGCAATTTTATATGGAGTTGTATTTTTCAATTTTCGTTTGTTTTAATACGGTGTTATTGTTTATCGGGCAGGGCGAAGGTAAGCAACTTGCCGCCGCTGGGTAAGCCATAACGGCCGCCGCCGCATACAATTGATACATATTGCTTGCCATTAACCATATAGCTTGCAGGCGTAGCGAAGCCACCCGCAGGTAAATGATACTGCCAAACAACTTTACCCGTTTTGGTATCGAAGGCCCGAAGGTTCTCGTCATACGTTGCTGCTATAAATAACAGGCCGCCGCCTGTAACTACGGCGCCGCCATGATTTTCGGTACCAGTATTGTGATCGGCTAATTTAGGGTAGTAACCGAAAGGCACCTGCCACACATACTGGCCGGTATTCATATTAATAGCATTTAAGGTACCCCATGGCGCTTTCATGGCCGGGTAACCCTCATTGTCACGGAACTGCCGGGTACCATTACTTTGGAATGCCGGGGTATATGGCGTAGTTTGGCGCTGCCTGTTATTGGCCATGCCAGCAGGAACATTTTTCTCGGTATGCAGTAAAAAGTCGATGATCTGGTCTCGGTCGGCCTTAGGGATATTTTGGAACGATGGCATACGGGCGCGCCCGGTTTCGAGCAAAGTGCTTATCTGGTCGCGCTTAAGCCGGCTGCCCACATCGGTTAGAACAGGGTAAGGCTGTGCACCATCACCAGCATTAACACCACCACCATTTGAACCGTGGCATGATGCGCAATTGGCATTAAACAAAGTAGAACCTGGTGTTGCCGAAGCTAATGCGTCGCGTTTGGCTACATCGGTCATTATTTGGTACCATAACATATTGTTTGAGTTGATATAGATAATACCTTTAGGATCGGCCGCTGTACCGCCCCATTCGGCACCGCCGCCAAAACCAAAATACAAGGTGCCTTTTTCACTTGGCGGCATGTATTTAGTAGCGCCACTTACGTGAAGGGTGCTGTTATATTTATCCAGCACATAAGCGTGTGCTTCAGGGGTACGGTCTGTAATAGTAGCCTCTGTTAGCTCCTGCATAGAATATGGCTTAGGCAGTACAGGTATGGGTTGTGTTGGCCATGGGTGTTCGCCCGGCAAAGCAGGTGTTGTTGGCACTGGTGTTTCCTTTACAGGGAACACGGGCCTGCCAGTAACCCTGTCTAATATAAATAATAATCCATCTTTTGTAGCCTGGGCAATAGCATCTATTTTTTTCCCATTGTGGGTAATGGTTACCAGGTTGCCTGGGCAAACCAGGTCACGGTCCCACATATCATGGTGTATGGTTTGAAAATGCCATAAGCGTTTGCCTGTTTTTGCGTCAAACGCGATAATACAGTTAGCAAACAGGTTCATACCCGGCCTTACAGCGCCATAAAAATCAACAGAGGCCGAACCGGTGCTTGCGTAAACTATGCCGCGTTTGTCATCAACAACGAAACCGGTCCAGTCATTGGCCGCGCCAATTTTTTTGTACGAGTCAGGGCCCCACGTGCTATAACCATATTCGCCCGGAAGCGGTATGGTATGAAAAACCCATAGCAGCTTGCCGGTAAGCACATCAAATGCCTGTATATAACCCGGAGGCGCGTCCTGGCCTTCAGACATACTTGAGCCTACGATGTAAACATCTTTATAAACAGCCCCCGGCGAGGTATTACGCATACCCCATTTTTGCGCATCGGCGCCCCAAACTTCATTGTCTTTCAGTCCCTCGTGTATATCAGCTAACCCGCCATCGCCAAATGATTTTATCCATTCGCCGGTATTGGCATTAACTTCGTATATCGTGGCGCCGAAGGTTACGATCAGGCGCTTATCATCGCCTTTTTCCCAGTAGTTTATGCCCCTTGTAGGGCCACCGAAGCTAGGCCGTTTGTTCATTGTTGCCGGGTCAAATATCCATAGCTGCTTGCCCGTAGTGGCATCAAGCGCAGCCAGTTTAGACCGTGGTGTAACCACGTACATTACCCCTTTTACCACAATAGGCTGGTATTGCCAGTCGTTACCGCGGCCGCCGGTATTATCGCCGCTGTCGTAGGTCCAGGCTACCTGCAGGTCCTTAACATTTTTTTTGTTGATTTGGGTTGCAGGCATATAGCGATTACCAGCTTTATTACCGCCATAACTGGGATAATCAATGTCTTTAACCATCCCGGCCTTAGCCTTTTTCACTGCCGGTTTAGCGGCCTTTTTTGCGGTCTGCGCATATAACCCTGTCGTGGCCATACAAAGAATAAACGCGGCGTATTTTAAATAAGAATATTTCATTGTGCTATTGTTTTAAAGTCTATTTGGTTTCAGGTGTAAAGGTATAATATTCGTAATTATAGTTCCATTTCATTTCCTTGCCCGGTGCAACACTTATTTGTACATAAGGTTCGGGGCAGGCGGTAGTTGGGCAGGCCCAGTAAACCATCTTCTCTAACGGATGGTCGCCGGTTACGTGTATGCCCGCGCCGGTTTTGGTGTTTTCTATTTTAATATCATAAGTTGTATAAGGGCCGTTGGGACCTTGTATTCCGGGGGTATATAACTGATCGCCTCTCCCAAGTGGCTTTATAAAGTTTATCTCTTTACCGTTGGTTTTTCCTGCTGTTCCCCAGCCCCTGGCGCCAGGGCCGGTGCCTTCATTGATATTAACCGGGAATACGAACCTCATATTTGGCCCGGTAGGCTCCTTATCAATTACCGGGAAATTATGATCGAAAACTTCGGTTTCAATGGCCTTGGTGCCGGTGTTTTTTAAGCTATGTTCTATAACCATTTCGGGTTTGCCTTTTACCAGCAGTACTGTTTTTTTGTAAATAAAAGCATACCCTGTCGAGTCGTGCAATTCCTGGGTAAATTCAACGCGGTCTTTTTTGGGTGTTACGGTCCATTTTCCGCCGTCAACAATATCATAAAGTTTGTATTCCGAATACGCCCTTTCCTGTGGTTTACGCAATACGCCTACACCAACACGCAAAAATGTACCGCCCACGGCTGCTTCCTTGTAACCTATGGGAGCGTATGCTTCTGCAGGGCCTTGTACCGCATCGTGTACTTTTGGCCCCTCGTTATCCGACCATTTGCCGTAAAAGCTATGGCCGGCATATTCTAAACTTGGGATGATGCCGGTCCAGTCGAAACGGGTGGCCTGGTAATGGCCGTTAACGGCATCAGGCAGGAATAGCGTAGCTGTTATTTTACCATTGGTAATGATGGCTTGCGGCGCTTCGGCCAGTTTAACTGCCCCGGCATATAAGCCGAATAATAAACAGGTGATAATAATGATCTTCTTTTTCATCTCTTAATTTGTTTTTTAAAGGTGATGAAGCTATCGTGTGCTATCGGATTTACTTCATACAGTCGGCATATTGCTGCACACGATGGTTTCATAATTGTATTTAATTTACGGCCTTATTATAGTGCCATCTCTTTTTCGTAATGTCCAGTTACCCGCGCGGTTGCTGATAGGGTATTTGGCAGCCTCTTTTTCATTAATATCAATACCTAATCCCGGCTCCTCGTTAACAAACAGGTAGCCGTTCTTTAGTTCGGGGCAACCCGGGAAAACCGCTTTTTCCGCATCATTGAAAAACACCGACTCCTGTATACCAAAATTCCAGATATTGAGGTCGATATGGCAATGAGCGGCATGGCCTATGGGCGAACAATCACCGGGGCCGTGCCAGGCCGATTTTACATTGAATTGCTCGCCTAAGTGCGCAATCTTCATTACGGGGGTTATCCCGCCCATTTGTGAAACATGACAGCGAATATAATCAAACGAATGATCGGCCATTTCCTGTATAAATTCGTTAGGATTGTTAAATAATTCGCCCATTGCGAAAGGCACGGTTGTGCTGGCGCGCATTTGCTTCCACCAACTCCTGTTTTCGGGCGTTAAAGGGTCTTCAATAAAGAACGGATCATATTCCTCCAGGCGCTTGCACATGTTGATCATATCCATCGGCTGAACGCGTTCATGGGTATCATGCAGCAGTTCAACATCGGTACCGCAGGCTTTTCTTACTTCGTTAAATAATTTAGGGATGGCCTGTACATACGCGTGCGGATCCATAAACTGATCAGTCGGCTTACCAAATTTAGCATCTTTAAAATCGGGGCTTTTTGCCAGCATGGTGGCGCCATATCCACCCAATTGTATGCGCACATGGCGGAAGCCGTCGGCCTGGAATTTTTTTACCTGGTCTATAACCTGCGCGGTATCTTTACCGTCGGCATGGGCATAACAATCAACCGCGAACCTTGCCTTGCCGCCTAAAAGCTGGTATACAGGCATACCTGCGCGTTTGCCCTTAATATCCCACATGGCTTCATTCAGCCCGCTTAAGGCATTGTTCAGGTCGGGGCCGTTTCGCCAGTAGGCGCTAACAAAGGCGGCCTGCCACATATCTTCAATATCATCCGCATCTCGTCCCCTGCAAAAATCATCGAGGTAACGGTTTATGGCGGTTACCACAACTTCGGCGCGCTGGGTAAAGGTGGCACAGCCTACGCCATAAAGGCCAGGCTCAGAAGTTTCTACTTTTACGATCACCAAATTTGAGCCATGAGGGGCGGTAGCAATTGCCCTTACTTTAGTAATGGTAATGGGCGCCATGTTTTTGGCATAGGTGTTTTTGGCTTTTTCCTCTTCCTTTGCCTCCGCGCTCATCGGCTTGCCTATCAGCCCTAATAATCCGGCAGTAGTTCCAAGCCCGAGTGTTTTTAAAACATCGCGCCGGTTAAAGCCTCGTTTATTTATTGAGTTGCTCATAGTTATTTTGATTGCACTGATGCTGTTAAATGATTACACTGATAGTTTAACCTTGTAAAATTTGTACCCGAACAAAAATATAACTACATAGCAAATAATCGGCATATAATAAGATGCCGCTATATCATGATCAGCTACCTGGCCCATAATGAACGGGAATACCGCGCCACCTACAACGCCCATGGCAATAAATGATGAGGCTTGTTTGGTGTGGCTACCCAAGTTTTTCAAACCAAGACTGAAAATGGTTGGGAACATAATGCTAAAGAAGAAATTAATCATAAATAGCGCGATGTAGGATACCCACCCCATATGCTGGGCCACTATAACACACATCAGTATATTGCAGGCAGCAAATATGGCCAGTAGCTTGTTGGGTGCTATGCGGGTCATTAAAGAAGTACCTACAACACGACCAAGCATCATCATCCCCATAAAAAAGAAGCCCATAATATAGGAAGAATGATCATTGCTGAAATGCATATACTTAATCGAATAATTAATGAAGAATGCCCATGTGCCAGCCTGTGCCGCCACATTAAAAAACTGCGCGGCGCATGCCCATACAAAATGACTGTGCTGAAATAACGGTTTTGAAGGTGCTATATCAATATTAACCGCATCAGGGTCAACTTTGGCAGTTTCAGCATGCGGATCGGTTAATGCGGGTATTTTCAAAAACAAAAATACCACTGCTATCAGCAATACCACAATGCCTATACTCACATACAATGTTTTAACTGATGTAAGATCGGTATTCTGTACGTTGTCACCGCTCAGCAGGAAAAAACCACCGATGAATGGGCCAATCATAGTTCCGACAGCGTTAAAAGTTTGCGCAAAGTTTACGCGCAGATCGCTTTTACGCTGATCGCCCAGAGCGGCAGCAAATGGATGCGCTACAGTCTCCAGGGTAGCCATACCGCAACCCACTATAAATAAAGCTATCCTGAAAAAGGTAAATGATGCTGCATTGGCCGCAGGAACAAATAAAAACAAGCCGGCAGCAAATAATAACAGGCCTAAAATAACACCGGGCTTAAAACCATAACGTTCCATAAAAATACCTGCCGGTATGCTCATAATAAAATATGCGCCGAAAACCGAAAATTGTATAAGGCCTGATTGCGAGATAGAAAGGTGTAATACTGTTTGAAAATGCTTATTGAGTACATCACTCATGGAGTGAAGCACCCCCCACATCAGGAACAAGGAAGTAACAAAAATAAATGTTACAATAAATTTCTTCTCGGTGAATTTAGGTTTTTGCTGGCTCATTAGTTATGGTTTAGGTTAAGATTATGGCAAGGGAATGCAATCTTATACGTATAAGCACTATGGGTAAAAATTTTTAACAAGTTTAAATTGGTTATAATACAGTCTCCGGGACAATATTTTATATCTCTACCAAAAAAACAAATTTTATTAATCAATTCATAATTAATACCCGATTAAATAAGTTGTACATATAAATGTTACATTTTAACATTGTTTAACTAATTGAGTAACTACTTATTTAGGAGAAGTTGTATCTTGCCTAACCAATTAACCGCAAACACGCACAATGAAAAAATTATTTACCCAATGTATACTATTACTTGCAGCAATAAGTATGGTATCATGCAGCAATCCAAACGGGAGAGCAACCGCAAAAAGAACAGTTATTGACGGAAAAGTAACCAACCTCCAGGCTTTTCCAGACTCGAAGGAATTTACTTTAGAGGTTATGGATTTTGGAGGAAACCCCACAACCTATAAAGGCATTGTACATAAAGATGGCTCATTTAAAATTTACTTCGATCAGTATATTGCGCAGGATGTAAAACTAACCCCAATTGTAAGAACATTTATTGCGCACCCAGGAGATAGCATCCATATTGATATTGACTATAAATCAATGGGCGATGTGGTATTTTCGGGAGATGGCGAAAAAACCAATACCGATATTAACCACTATACAGAGGAATATTATTCGACGTATGACAATGCGAAGGAAAGACTGTATTTTGGAGCATTGGATACGGCAAGTTTTAGGGCGGTATGCGAAAACACGCAAGTAGAAATGCTGAAAAAGCGTTCGGAGTTTATTGATAAATACCAGCCAAATGATGAAGTGAAAATGTGGACAAAAAACTACATTAATCTTCATTATTATACTTCTCTTTTATACTTCAATACTTTTTATAATGGTATAAAAATGAGGAAAACTCCGGGATTTGTGCCTGAAGTTTTAAAAGGCTATACCATTTCAAATGATGATATTAATGAAATTTTTAATACTAACCTGTTGAATGCTGAAAGCTACAGGTTGATTTTATGGTTAGCGCATACTAACCCTAAGGCCGAAGTTGCAAAACAGTTCCGTAAAAATGCGCTGACAAAACAATTACTTACCGGTTATGTATTTTTTTCTCAATTAACAGTAAACAACGCGGAATATTTTGACAAGTTCAGAAAGAAATTTAATACAGAAATACAGGCAGGATTTATTAAACAACCTTTATTAAAATATTATGCAGAAGTTAAAAAGAACCTGGCAAACCCAAAGACCGCTTCTGAGGCGATATTAAATAACGCAAGCGGAACAACCGGAAAAAGCATTCTTGATTCTATAAAAAACCAGAACAAGGGTAAGGTAATCTATGTAGATTTTTGGGCAACATGGTGCGGCCCCTGCAAGGCCGAATTGCCTTTTTCGGAAAAGCTGATACAAAAGTATAAAGGAAAAGATGTGGCCTTTGTATTTGTATGTCTTGATTCGCCTAAAGATACATGGAAATTGACTTTGGCTGATATAAAACTTGAAGGCAACCAATATTATTGTGACCGAAAGCAAGGCATGGGCATCCTGAAAGGA
>Ga0206932_1052_pt1 | contig 28766 bp, 30 predicted proteins | sample Alteio_BWOrgHeat_18_FD_153244 | JGI IMG/M metagenome (GOLD analysis project Ga0206932, IMG submission 153244) | Enriched cells from forest soil in Barre Woods Harvard Forest LTER site, Petersham, Massachusetts, United States -... | ecosystem: Environmental > Terrestrial > Soil > Temperate forest >...
GTATCATACCAGGGAAACAAAAAATACCTGCAGGGTTTTAGGATATTTTATGGCTTGAAATAGCAATTTACCGGGAGGCTTTTATAGGTTGTACCTGTCAATTACTATTTTTCCAAACAAAAGTCTCAAGACTTTCGACTTGAGGCTTTTGACTTGAACCGGTGAGGGGAAGCAGCGAAGCGGAAAACTTTTTTAATGACCTGCAACCCTATTACCAAGCCTCCGGCATGAACAGTTTTTGAAAAGCAGTTCGTTTTTCTGTTTACTGTATAGCTGCTTTTACTATACAGTAATAGAAGAACAATACTTCCTTTATTTTAAATTAAAAATTCCACAATCTGGAGATATTAAAGCCGAAACAAAATTGGCCGCCTTTTACAAATGTGCCATTCGCATCTGTATAACCAAAAGGATTGTTTGTATTATATAAGCTGTTATGCGACTGGTTAAGCAGTTGATAATTCCCCATGAATAGCTGGAATGTGTGGCCGCTTGTAGTAAATTCAAAACCGAAAGCTACGTTTGGATGAGAGTTATTAGTAGGCTCCTGCGTAAGAGGCTGGTCATAGTTAACTATAATGGCGGTACTTTCCGATATTTTATATCTTCCGGCTATAGCAATACCAAATTGATCGTGTTTCATTTGTTCAAATATTGTCGAACCGGTACTATCAATTTTTGTGTAATAACCATTTACTGAATTTTGGTGAGATAGTGTTGGTGCAACTTGCAGCGAGAATTTATCATTAAACTTCCTCGCAAAAATTATCTCGTTGAACGAAGTTATACGGTCAGTGGTATGTGGAAAATTGCTATGATCCGCGTCGTAAGTTGTATTATACGCCAGATCGCCAAAATAGGTAATACTCACCGGGGATTTTCCTTTGGTTTGTTTAATGATAGCATATTTGGCATTTCCATCCCACAACAAATCTGCTTTCGCAAAGCCAATACCCAGGTAAAGGTTATTAATAGGCGCGTAGTTTACACCAAGCCGGATATTAGCCGGGGCAAATAGCCCGTCTAAATCCTGGTAGCCATTTCCGATTGTTCCGAACCTGTGCATAATGTCCATTTGAAATGTTCCTTTTACAGGCACCATTACAGTTTGGTCATCAATGATCCATGTGCCCTCAAAGGTGTTTTTTACCGGTTTAGCTTTGAGGGGGGCAGTTGGTTCTTTTGCCGCCTTCGTACTGTCCTGTGCATATAGGGTTGATGTCTGCAATAAAAACAGGCAACTAACCAGGCATACGGGTAATATTAACAGGCTGTTTGGTAATTTTATTTTTAGTTTCACGTTCTTAATTTTTAGGTCACTTAATTATTAATAGCCCCGGTCCTGATCCAATCAAATATTTTTTGCCGGTCGGCAGCGCTTGGAATATGTGTTTCCATTTCTCCATTGATCATTGTATATAGTATACTTTGGTTAGGGATAAGGGTGTTCACAAATCCGCCGTTAACAAGGCCCTGGTAAGATACCGCAGGTTCCAGGTCAGGGACCTGTGAGCCGGCCACATGGCATCCCGAAAGAGCGCAATTGGCAGTAAAAAGCGGTTGAATGTCGGTTTTATAACTTGTTGCCTGGGGTGGTGCGCTCGTGGCAACCGGTGCTATATTAACATCCTTATAGCACCCGGTTATACAGATTCCTATTATAAATAAGAGGCCTGCAAATACAATTAATTTTTTCATAGTAATTCCTTTTTTGTTATTACTGATTGTCGAGGTTCATGTTAAGGGTAACGGTAATTGTAGATCCGATGTCGGTGGCTGTAATTCCAAAATCCCGGCAATTAAACTGGAACTGGAATTCCAGTCCAAAATAACTTTCGGTAGGCGTAACATGCGCTGCCGGAATATAGTTTAGTATACCTGTAAGTGACTCGGTTTTTAGCGCGCCCAGTTTACCCTGCCAGGTGAAGTTAAATGTTACGATGTAGTCATTACCAGCCGGATCAAACTTCACTGAAGTTGTTTTGATATAAGCAATATTTGTAGCTGTGAGGTTCTGTGTGCCGACAACGATTGGGGTAGTGCCCATTGTGGTAAGAAAACAACCGCCATCCCTGGCCGGTTCGCCGGTATTGGATGTATTGATCTGCACATAGCCGGCAAAATGCGTTTTTGCAGGTACATTTTCATAAAATGCCCAGGAAGTATCTGGTAATGGCTGACCTTTTGTAACATAATTTGTCAAAAGGGCAGGAGACGATAAGTCAGCTATCCCAAATGAGTTAAAACGACCGGTAAGCGGTGCGGCTACGCCATTAAAAGCAGTTGACCATGTCGCATTGCTGTGAACCTGGTCTAATTTCCACTGCGTAGTGTCGCCGGCGGTCAAACCTGCGAGATGTATATGGGTGCCATGGTTTGTTTTCACGGTCCCTGTTGACACCGAGGCGGGAACTGGTTCATTTAGGTGGGTACACCCGGCGATATATACGCCGCTACCGATAAGTATCAAAAGACCCATCAGTATTCTGTTGTCAAAGAATTTCATGTTGATTTGATTTTAATTATTAATTAAGTACAGGACAAAAGTACCCCTGTGTTTTTTTATAATAATGCCTGTCGTCAGACAATAAAATGACATATATCACATAAAATAAATTGACAGCTAACCAGATGTGAAACCCGGTAGAGTTGCTATTTATATGGAATGATTATAAATAAAATAGAAGCAGCAGAAAATTGCAGGCGCTGGACTATGGTCGCAAACGATTTTTATAACGGGTAAGTAGAAAATGTATGAATACTATAAAAGCAAATGCCCCCAGGTTTAACAGAAGACTGCTGGTATATAGGTGCATATCGTTTCTGAGAACCCCATTATTCATAGAGGGAAAAAATAATTTTACGAAAAGATCTTTTGCTAAAAAAAAGAAAAAGACAAAACTATGAATCAGACTTAAAACCCTTTTTTTTGCAATAGCAGGTATCCAGAAAAGAAGGGAGAGCAGCCCCCATATTATTAACCACGGCTGTTGCATTGTCAATTTCAGATGCTCAAAAGAATAGTCAGGGTACAATTTTTTTAATTGAAACCCCAGGAATAAAGTTCCCACCAAAGCATATGCAAAAGGTAAAAGCGAAGTGATCCTGGTTTTAAACTTGTTTTTTTCATCCTGGTTTCCGGCGAAAACAACAACAAGGGCGTATATTAATGGGTAACCGGAAAAAAAAGCTATCAGTTCAAGCTGTTGCAGGTATGCGAAAAAACTATCGTCCATATAATAAATGGTTTTCAAAAATGCCCAATGTAAGGATTAACCGGGTTGATTTTGCAAAGATTATCTGCAGTTAATATCAATATAATGACGGGTAATACTGTCCGGCAATAATTTGAATGACCGATGCAGGTCTAAACAGCCCCCATTTTTGTCATTAATCCGAATCTTTAGCAGACCCCTGGCCATATAAACATCGGGTAAACTATCAGGTTTAATTAATATCGCATGGTTAAAATCTTCCAGTGCGCCCTTTTGATCATCGAGTATCTGCCGTACATAGGCCCTGTCAATATATGCCATCGCATTTTGAGAGTTTTGTTCAATTTCTTTAGTATATGCAAGTTGTGACCCTACGTGGTCGCCAACCTGCTCTTTTGCATACCCGATAAAATAATAAAGGCCTGTCAATTTAGGATCCATAGCTAATGCTTTCTGGAGATCTCTCAGGGCGCCAAAATAATTATGCATTTTAATCTCCAGTTGTCCCCTGCCTGCATAGGCAATTACGTAATCAGGTTTTAACGCAATGGCTGTATCGTAAGCAGCTAAAGCTTCACGATAAGGTAGTTTATGGCTTAAGCCTTTATTGCCTTCTGTAACGTAAGCTGCGGGCGATGGTCCCTGCTTGCAGGCAAAAAGCAAAAACGACAGTGCAAGTATTAAAAGTTTCTTCATTTTTTTTAAAATCACCCAAACTTACTTATAATGCTAAAAATATAAAGTAGAAAAAGCTATAAGGCTTCCCACTTGTGGCTTTTTACTTAATTAAAGGTAAACGGAACAGGCCAAATCCCGGACTTTTATGATGAGTTACGCATAAAATATGTTTCTTTGTTATTTGAAAATTCCAATCGAAAGAAACTTTATTGATCATTATGCCTGTCTTATTTTATCACTCCCTCTAAAAAAATAAAATGACCAACCATAAACCTTTTTTTGGCGGGCTAAAACGTTTTTTAAAAATATTCGGCCCCGGGCTTATTACGGGAGCAAGCGATGACGATCCATCAGCTATCACAACTTTTTCCCAGGCAGGTGCGCGTTTCGGACTGTCAACCTTGTGGATGGCATTGTTTGCCTACCCAATGCTTGTAACTATCATGGAAATGTGTGCCAGAATAGGAATAGCCACTAAAATGGGTATTACAGGTGTAGTTAAAACATATTACCCAAAACCGGTGCTGTACATAATAGTTGCCCTAAGCTGCGGCTCTTTTTTATTAAATATCGGGGCAGACATATCGGTCATGGGCGAAGCCGCCAATTTAATGTTGCCTGCAATCCCTCCTTTGTATTGCAGTATAATAATAACATTTTTGCTTTTTATAATAATGCTTAAGCTTTCGTACAAAAGGCTGGCCGGGGTTTTGAAGTTTATTTGTTTAAGCTTGCTGGTATATATTATTGTTCCGTTTATGTCCCCCCAGCATGTCGCGTTGATTTTTAAAAATTCAGTTATTCCCTCTTTTAGCTTTAATAAAGATTTTTTGCTAATAATAACCGGGCTAACCGGGGCAATAGTATCACCTTATTTGTTTTTCTGGCAAACTTCGACAGAAGTGGAGGAATTAGAAAGCAGGAAGAAACTTACAAAAAGCAGCAGAAGGTTTTTTTTCATATCAATGCAAAAGGATGTTTTTTCGGGGGTGTTTTTTGCTGTATTAATTATGTACTTTATTATGTTAACCTCCGGAACAATTCTGCACAACAACCATATTTATGAAATTAATACCGTGAAGGACGCAGCGCTGGCATTAAAACCATTGGCAGGCAAGCTTTCCTTCGCGTTATTTTCAATAGGGATTATAAGCACAGGGCTCCTTATTGTCCCGGTATTGAGCGGGTCCGTCTCCTATATCTTATCTGAAGCATTTAGCTGGGAAGTGGGTTTCAGCAAATCATTCATAGAAGCAAAAGAATTCTATATCATTATCGTCCTCGCAATGTGCTTTGGCATAGCGATGCAATTGCTTGGCATCAGTTCTGTTAGGGCACTACTTTTCACAACAACAATTTATGGTATTATTGCCCCTTTATTGATCGGTATCATAATTCATATTTGCAATAGCAAAAAAATTATGGGTAATTATTGCAATAAAATCGTATCAAATATTATTGGGTTGATAGCACTTGGGTTAATGATATTCACTTTGGTTGCCTTAGCCTATTCAATGCTTACGGCCAGGTAAAACACCAGGGTTTCTTTAATACATAAAATCGCCAATCAATTACCGGTATTTTAACATTCTAAATTAAAAGCATATATAATCCGAAAGTCTCTTATTAAATTAGCCCAAAGAATTTTCATGAGATCACTTAAAGACCAGGTTGTATGGATCACGGGCGCATCTTCGGGTATTGGCGAAGCGCTGGCCTGCGGTATGTCGCGACAAGGCGCTAAACTTATCATGTCGGGCCGGCGAATCGCTGAATTAGAACGGGTAAAGAATAATTGCGCCCATCCCGACAATGTATGTATCCTCCCGCTCGACCTCACCGACAGCGCCAATCTGGAAGCGAAAGTACCCGCCGCCATAGCACTGTTCGGGCATATCGACATCATGGTGCATAATGGCGGTATTTCACAACGCGCACTTATTGCAGATACGGCCATTGTCGTTCACCGCGAAGTGATGGAGCTTAACTATTTCAGCTATATCATATTAACCAAAGCGCTTTTGCCGCATTTTATTGAGCGGGGTTCAGGTTATTTTGTGGTGACCAGCAGTGTAATGGGCAAAATAGGAACGCCGATGCGCGCGGCTTATGCGGCCGCCAAACATGCATTGCACGGCTATTTCGATTGTCTCCGCGCCGAGGTGGGGAAGAACGGCATAAAGGTAACCATACTGACGCCCGGCTATATTCATACGCCGATATCGGTAATATCCGGCGACGGAAGTTTTCTCAGCAGTAAATCTGAACAGATCAATGGCGGGTTTTCAGCCGACAAAGCTGCCGGACAAATTATAAAGGCTATCCAAAATGAAACGTACGAGCCTTATATCGGCAAATTTATAAGTGAAGAAAGACTGGCGCTTTTTGTTAAACGCTTTATGCCGAGAGTGTTTACCAGGCTGATCGCACGTTTCGGGACACCGAAATAGTTGCTTTGTGTTTTTATCATTTTCCCGTTTGATAATACTTATCAGTTATAGAAGTTAGTGCTTGCGTTTTGGGGTTACATTTTCAAAATAAAATACACCCTTTTTATTGGCGATAACGATGTCGTTTTTTTTGTCATGGTTCATATCCTGCACAACCAGGTGCAGGCCTACCCCCGAATCATTATCGATCTGGTGAGGTATAAAGTATGGCGGTTTATCCGGGGTATATTCAAACCAGTATAATACGGCCGGTTCATGCGAGCCGGGGTCGACATTGCTGTCGTTATGTGCAAACCAGCGTTTACCCGTAACCAGATCAGGATAACCGTCGCCATTAATATCGGCCAGGGCCACACCGTGCGACTCCGAAAACGATTCATTGATCACATGCTTTTTCCAGGTTGTATTCCCCTGTTTGTCACGGCCCTGCTCATACCACCATACGCCATATTTGTGTGCAGAGGCACATACAACATCATTCAGGCCATCGCCGTTAACATCTATCGCGTACATTTCAGAGCAGTCGTCACCCAACTCCGCCGGGTGAAAAGTCCAGTTCGGCAGGGTGCGGTCAACCGGTGCTTCCCACCAGCCGCTTTTAATGATCACATCTTTACGTCCGTCATTATTAACATCGCCCAAACCAAGGCCATGGGAGTATTGTTCTGTCCCCGGGGCGTTCAGTTCGCTGATGGGGTGGCGTACCCAAACGGTATCGCCTTTTTTTGCAGGCGGACTTAACCATACCATTTGCTTTTTGTTTACATCGGCGCATAAAATGTCTATCCGGCCGTCGCCGTTAACATCAACATAGTTGGGCGATTCATTGCCAATGCCCATTCCTTTCATCACATCATGTTTTTTCCAATAACCCTCTTTACCCCTGGGGTTTTCATACCATACTGCCTCTGTACCGGGAAAGCCGATAACCACCAGGTCGACCCATCCATCCTGGTTTACGTCCATCGCATAATCAAGAAACGATGTGCTATACTTTTTGCCCGGGTCAAGTTTTACCGGTGGCGCCAGGTCATGGCGTTTCCAGTCGGGCGCTTCAAACCAACAGGGGCCGGCAAGTATATCGGGCCTGCCATCGCGGTTAACATCGCCTACAGCCACACCTTCCGATAAAAAGTCGTTCGTAATAATGTGCTTCACAAAACGTACGCTATCCGACTGCCCGTAGCTATATCCAACCGTTATAAAAAAATATAGAAAAAAAATAATCCTGTTCATTTTCATCATTCCGTAATAATTAATTTTGAGAGGTAGGTAAAGGGTTATTGACCCCAGTTAGTTTGGATTTACAATTACAGATTTAAATATAAGCAGTTTTATTAGCTGCAAAGCAAAAAATCGTCATATCTAAAAAAGCCTCAAATCTTTCGATCTGAGGCATGTATTTTGGTAGACTGGACGCTATATCCATCATTAAGTTACTTTTTCGGTTTGTAATCTTTCCAAAGCCATTCCAGTGCTTCGGGAAGTGTTTGCCTTCTTACTTTGCCGTCTACGTGCCCCGCATTCCGGGCAAAAATAAACTGGTACTTATACTTCTTGTTTGCAAGTGCTTTTGCCATATTTTCATTAGCCAGCGCCCAATCGTGCATATCGTCGCGCATGGCGTTTGGATTTAAAAGGTCCTTATCGCCTGTTTCCATCCAGATACGCAGCGGCTTTACGCGGCTTTTCGGAATTATACTTTTAGCAAATTCCCAGGCGCCGCCCGGTGTTTCGGGATTATAGGGCCACTGCTGGTTTACATAGGTGCCCGAATAGGTAAGCACACGGTGATACAAATCGGGGTGATACCAGGCCATAATAAAGGCGCATGATCCGCCTGAACTTCCGCCTGTGGTGGCACGCCCGTCAGGATCTTTTGTTAGTTTCACATTTGCCGTACTTTCTACCAGCGGCAAAACTTCTTTTTCAACATATTCTGCATACAGGCCATTCATGGTATCGTATTCCAGGCCGCGTTCGCTGCCCTGGGCATCGCCTCCCCCGCTCTGGATAGATATGGCAATCATAGGAGGTACTTTACCTGCTGCAATCAGGTTATCCAGAACTGTAAACAATGCAGGGTCGTTGGGCCCGTCGGCACCCACTATAAAAGGCGCAGGAGTGCCTGGTACATATTGTTTTGGAACATAGACTGATACGTGGCGGGTATATGTACCGGGATGGCTGGTGGTAACAATTAATTTAGCCGGGTTTGTGGAGTCGGGCTTGCCAAAAGTATTTCGGTCACGAATAATACCGGGAAAAATTTTACTATCCTTCGACTCCATAATAAAACGGAATATTTCCCCCTGCGGCACATTAGGCTGCACCGTCATTTCGGGCGCGGCATCATGCGTAGGGCCAATAATAAAATTTCCATATTGATCTGGTGTAGGAATAGTGCCATCCGGCAACTCCGTTGCCTTAACATAACCGGGTGAATGCGGGTCGCGGACAGGGGGAGACGGCTGCTGGGCCATCGCGGTGTTTGCGCCCCATATCAGGTTCAGCAAAATGCCGAACGCAACGGCGCCATTCATTATTTTCGTTGGTTTCATTTATTTGGGTTTATTGGTAAGTAATTGTAATCCTGCCCCGGCTTTTAATGCTTCTCTTCATTTTTTTAAAGCGAGGGTGTGTTAAAATTAGATTTTATTATTACTCCTTCAAAGTTTTTGCCTTATTTTTTATCATCCCGTATATTTAAAAACTTTGCCTGGCACAAGTTAGGTGGATATTCCTGAGCGTTCTTATGCAAACTTATTTAATAGCCGGCCTCAATAACAATGAGGTGGTAGTGCCCAATAATGCACCACCAAAAACATCGCTGGGATAGTGTACGCCCAGGTACATTCGTGAGTAGCTTACCGAACCCGCCCATAAATACGAAGGAACTATCACGTACCATTTTGGATATGCCCTTGACAACGCGGTTGCTACCGCAAAGCTTGTTGATGAATGCCCCGAAGGAAATGAGGTACTGCCCACATTGTAAACCGATACGATCTTTAAATTTTGTACAAATGGCCGGCGGCGCTTAAATATAGTTTTGATTAACAGGGTAACACCCAAAGTTACGGCTGCGCTGCTGCCCACATACAAGGCGTTCTGGCGCATCTCGCTATCGTGCCGTACAATACCGCCAACCATTAGTGCTACAGGTACGCTATAGGCAACATACCCCAGCGAATTAGATAAAAACAGCATTTCTTTTGTTTCGCTATCATTGCGCTGCAAAGCCAGGTTGATTAAAAATTTATCATCAAATCGCTGAACAAAGTTATTCACCTGCGCTGCCTGGACCATTACTTGTGTAACGGTTTTTGTCTGCTCCGGGGTTTTTGGTTGCTCTTCTGTTTTTACCTGCCCAAAAACGTTCCCTGCAAAGGGTACAGCTACCAATATTTGCAGAACAAATAACGCATTGATCAACCTTGTGCACTTGCTTATTTTCATAACAATATTAGTATGGTATAGATTATATTTATGTTCAATTTAAAGGTATTTGCCTTAATGCAGCACCTACTTAACAATAAAACGTTTAAATTGTTAAAATTTATCAGCTGTTAAGTCACTATTAGTCCTAATTTGCAATCCTGAGCTTAAGTATACACAGATTTGTAATCTTAGAAACAGATATACTAAAACAAAAAAGCCTCAAGACTTTCGACTTGAGGCTTTGACTTGAACCGGTAGCGGGAGCAGGACTCGAACCTACGACCTTCGGGTTATGAGCCCGACGAGCTACCAACTGCTCCATCCCGCACTATTTTTTGGTGATATTACCCTTTGTTCATAACCACAAAAAGCGTTCCGTTTAAGCTAAAAATGCAATTTACATTCCGTTTAAATTGGACTGCAAAGATATAATTCGTTTCTTTGCAGTCCAAATTATATTTTGTTTATTTTTCTATGGGGCATAAGGCAGGTTTTGTGAGTATTATTGGTAAGCCCAACGCGGGTAAATCAACCCTGATGAACGCGCTGGTAGGCGAAAAAATGTCTATCATCACCCCCAAGGCACAAACCACCCGCCATCGTATACTGGGCATTGTGAATACGGATGATTACCAAATTGTTTTTTCGGATACGCCCGGCATCATTAAACCGCATTACGCCCTGCACGAAAGCATGATGCACCAGGTTAACGGCTCAATTGTAGATGCCGACCTGATACTGCTGGTTACCGATATTTACGAGGAGTATGATGAAGGCGATGTATTGAAAAAGCTGGAAGGCTCAACTGCTCCGCTGGCGGTATTGATCAATAAGATTGACCAGTCAGACGAGGAAACGGTGAAGAAAAAAGTAGATTACTGGGAGGAGAAACTAAATCCCGCTGCGGTGTTTGCCGTATCGGCCCTGCATGGCCATAACGTGCTATCGGTGATGAACTTTGTGATAGAACATTTGCCCGAACACCCGGCTTATTACGAAAAAGATGCCCTGACCGACAGGAACGACCGCTTTTTTGCATCCGAAATGATAAGGGAGCAAATATTTAAACAATATAAAAAAGAAATACCCTACAGCACCGAGGTTATTGTAACTGCGTTTGTGGAGGGCGAAAAGCTGCACCGCATAAGCGCGGAAATTATTGTTGAGCGCGACTCGCAAAAAAACATAATAATTGGCGAGGGCGGCAAAATGCTGAAGATAGTGGGCACCTACTCGCGCCGCGATATGGAAGATTTTTTCCAGAAGAAAGTGTTCCTGGAAATGTTTGTAAAAGTAATACCCGACTGGCGCAGCAAAAAAAATTACCTGAAGAAGTTTGGGTATGAATAATAGGGTTGAACGTGGTACGTAATACGTTTTACGTTTATCTTTGCAAACAATATTAATACATACAAGAGCCTTAGCTCTTCAACACGTAAAACGTACAACGTTTAACGTAAAACCCTTTTAAATGAGTAACATAGTAGCCATAGTTGGCCGCCCGAACGTGGGCAAATCAACCTTATATAACCGATTGACCGAGACCCGCAAAGCCATTGTAGACGACTTTAGCGGTGTAACCCGCGACAGGCATTACGGCGTATCCGAGTGGACGCACCACCAGTTTACGGTAATTGATACAGGCGGCTATGTAGCCAACTCCGATGATGTTTTTGAAGCCGCCATCCGCGAGCAGGTGGCCATCGCCATTGAGGAAGCATCGGTAATTTTGTTTTTGGTAGATGTTACAACAGGCATCACCGACCTGGACGATGAAATTGCGGCCCTGCTGCGCAAAGGCAATAAGCCAGTATTTGTAGTGGTTAACAAGGTGGATAACAACAGCCAGCTATCAGACGCTACGGTGTTTTACAGTATGGGTTTGGGCGAAATTTATAATATCTCATCAATGACCGGTTCGGGTACAGGCGAACTGCTGGATGAAATGGTAAAGCATTTTGATACCGAACCGCTGGAAGAAAACACCCGCCCCAAATATGCCATTGTTGGCAGGCCCAATGTGGGTAAATCATCCATTATTAACGCGCTGATAGGTAAAGAGCGCAATATTGTAACCCCAATAGCGGGCACCACGCGCGATTCTATCCATATCCATTACAACCAGTACGGCCATGATTTTATGCTGATAGATACCGCCGGGATGCGTAAAAAAACCAAGGTTAAAGAGAATATTGAGTTTTACTCGGTAATGCGCACCATTAAAGCGCTCGAAGAGGCTGATGTGGTTATCCTGATGATAGACGCGGTTGAGGGCATAGAATCGCAGGATATTAATATTTTTCACCTGGCCGAAAAAAATAAAAAAGGCGTAATGATCGTGGTAAACAAGTGGGACCTGATTGAAAAGAACAACAAAACCACCAAAGTTTTTGAGGATATGATAAAAGAGAAGCTGCAGCCCTTTACCGATGTACCTGTTGTATTTACATCAGTAACCGAAAAGCAGCGGGTTTTAAAAGTGATCGATGTGGCTAACCAGGTATATCAAAACCGCGCCCGTAAAATACCTACTTCCAAACTCAATGAGGTGATGCTGCCAATCATCGAGCATTACCCGCCGCCATCCATCAAAGGGAAATATGTTAAAATTAAATACATTACCCAAATAGCAGGCACATCGCCTATGTTCGCTTTCTTTTGTAACCTGCCGCAATATGTTAAGGAGCCCTATTACCGCTTTATTGAAAACAAGCTGCGCGAAAACTTTGAGTTTAGCGGGGCGCCTATACAGGTGTGGTTCAGGCAAAAATAGACCGCTGATTTTTTTTTGATTTTTATGATGGCGTTGATTTTTAATTGCCAGGTATAATCAGCGGAATAATCGTAATCAAAAAAATCAGCGGTTCAGACTTTCAACTGCTTTTTTCAAAACTGCATCATTAGCGTTTATGGTTTTAAAATAAGCTTCATCGCCCCATTTAAAGCGGGCGGCAGTGGCTTTGAGCAGGGATTTAATGTTTTCTTTGGAGATAAGCAGTTCATGCGGGTCTATTTGTTTGATGGTTTTCGAGACGTATAAAATAAAATTGCCCAGTTCCGCGTCGCTTACGGTATAGCGTTTTATAAAATCGTCGCCCGCTGTATACTTATTTAATTCGGGCTGCATACGGTCAACAACATAAGCCATAAAAAGCTGCCGGCTATTGAGCTGCTGCATCAGTAAGGTGCCCTGCGTGGTATCTGCAGGTACAAAAATATCGGGCATAATACCACCGCCGCTAAAAACTTTCCTGCCCAACGCGGTATGATAATTACCGGGTTTGATGAAAGCGCTGTCTTTCAAATTACTTTCTTCCGAAAATAGTTCGCCTTTTCGCATACGTTCGGTTAGTTCGTTGCGATAGTTTTCTATACCGCCGCTATATGATTTTTGAATAGACCGGCCCGAAGGTGTATAATAACGTGCAATAGTAAGGTTGATAGCCGAGCCGTCGCCAAACGGAAATTGCTCCTGTACCAACCCTTTGCCAAATGAGCGGCGGCCAACAATAACCGCCCGGTCGAGGTCCTGTAAAGCGCCTGCCAGTATCTCACTCGCGGACGCGGAATACTCATCAATAAGCACAGCCAGTTTACCATGCTGAAAGTTGCCTGAATCGGTCGAGAAATAATCGGTGCGCGGCTCATGAACGCCTTTAGTGTAAACTATAAGTTGTTTTTTACTCAAAAATTCATCCGCGAGGGCAGTAGCGGTATTCAGGTAGCCGCCGCCGTTTCCGCGTATATCCAATACCAGTTTTTGCATACCCTGTTTTTTTAATTTGTTCAGCGCAATGCGAAAATCAGCATCTGTGGCTGATGCGAATTTACTGATCTTGATATAGCCCATAACCGGGGTAAGCATATAGGCGGCATCCATACTGCTCAGGGCCACACGGTCGCGCTTTATGTTAAAAAACTTAATAGTTTTACTCCCTGCGGGCAATACAGCCAGCAGCAATTGCGAATCTTTTTCGCCCCTGAAAACTTTATTTACACGGTCGTTTATTAAATGTGTGCCCGAAAAATTTTTATGGTCAACATCAATTACCCTGTCGCCCGGTACTATGCCCGCTTTAGCTGCCGGGCCGCCGGGATAGGCCTGTGTTATTAACAGTGTATCGCGCAGCAACAAGTATTCAATGCCAATGCCGTTGAAACCGCCTTCCAGTTTTTCATTGATGCTGGCAGCCTGGCGGGCAGGCAGGTAAAGTGAATGCGGGTCGAGGTTTTGCAACATACCGTTTAAGGTTACGCCTTCAATACTGTCGACATTTACCGAGTCGACATAGTTATGGCGAACAAGGTCTAAAACCTTAGATACCTTATCTTTTCCGTCAAATGAAATATGGCCCGCGAAGTTATTATCGCTTATTAAAAGACCTATGGTTACGCCTAATAAAAGCAAAATAACTGACCTGAAAACAATACCCGCCGTTTTTTTCATAAATTACTCTTACAAATTTACTGTTTTGAGTTTGCACGTGCTATATTTATTAAGCCATATCAGGAATTTTACCGAATTTTGGCAAATAATTCATCGCAAATGCAAACCACAACCGAAAAAGATTCGCATTATAACCACCTGGAGCAGATGAGCGTAGGCGAGATCCTTCAGCATATTAATTACGAAGATGAAACGGTTGCGGTTTCGGTAAACAGGGCATTGCCGCAAATAGAAAAATTGGTTACTGTAGTTACTGCCAAAATGAAGGCGGGCGGCAGGCTTTTTTATATCGGGGCGGGAACCAGCGGCCGCCTGGGTGTTGTTGACGCTTCGGAATGCCCACCAACGTTTGGTGTGCCATTTGATTGGGTGGTAGGTATCATAGCCGGAGGCGACGGGGCCATCCGCAAAGCGGTTGAATTTGCAGAGGATGATGTTAACCAGGCCTGGAAGGACCTGTCGGCTTATCACATTCACAGTAAAGACGTGGTAGTAGGCATTGCCGCGTCGGGTACCACGCCCTATGTAATTGGGGGCCTTAAAGCGGCCAATCAAAATAAAATAACTACCGGCTGCGTTGTTTGTAACAGCGGCAGCCCGGTTGCGGCCGAGGCCAATTATCCGGTTGAAGTAGTTACCGGCCCCGAGTTTGTAACCGGCTCAACCCGCATGAAAGCGGGCACCGCACAAAAGATGGTACTGAATATGCTGAGCACTGCGGTAATGATACAGCTGGGCCGGGTTAAAGGCAACAAAATGGTAGATATGCAGCTAACCAACAACAAACTGGTTGATAGGGGCACCCGCATGGTAATGCAATCAACAGGGCTTGACGAAGCAGAAGCCGCTGAATTGTTGAAAGCCTGCGGAAGCGTACGTAAAGCGGTAGATTTTTATACTTTAAATAAAAAATAAAAGTCTCCCCTACCGGGGGAGATTTAGAGGGGGCTTATGCACGAAATAGAACCATACTATAAATGGCGCGATGACTACGTAGCATCAGAGGATGAATATTCGCCTTTTTATGCTACGCAGTATAACGAGTTTGAATTTGATAAACAGATATATAACTACCTGCTGCACCCGCAATGGGATTCGTTCGGCTCTAATACGCTGTACATGAAAGTGCTGTATGCCGATTATGACCGCTCGTACGCTATTATAGAATTTATAGGTGAATGGAACGATGCCATTAATAACGACATCATGCTGTTGAAACGCGAAATAATTGAGCTGATGGTTGATAATGGTATTAACCGGTTTATTTTGATCGGCGAAAATGTGCTGAACTTTCACTCGTCGGACGATTGTTATTATGAAGAGTGGTTCCAGGATGTGGAAGACGGCTGGATAGCCGGCATCAACTTCAGGGACCATGTACTACAGGAGTTTAAGCGAAACAATATCGACTATTATATCAACTTCGGCGGCGAACTGGACGACCTGAACTGGCGCGCGCTAAAACCGTTGCAGCTATTTAAAAAGGTTGAGGAGCAATTGATAAAGAGATTGAGTTAGTTATTAGTAATTGGTGATTAGAGGTTAGAGATTAGTGATTTGCAAGTTGGGAAATAGTCTTTTTACCTCACTCTCAATTATTTCTCAAATCTCATGTCTCAAATCTCATATCTATCATTAAATTTGTATCATTGATCATTAAAATTAAAAAATGGAAAATAACAATACCGATTACGTTTATAGTAACGTAACACAATTAGATGAAGCGGATGCCTCGCGTAAATATTTGGCGAATGTATTTTTATGGATGTTTGTGGCATTGGGCGTATCTGCATTTTGCGCTTACGATTTTGCAAACACACCATCATTATTAAACTTGTTAATAGACGGGACAACCCACCAGCTTACCGGTTTGGCTTACATCGCCATGTTTTCACCTTTGGCATTTGTATTATTGATAAGTTTTGGGCTCAACAAAATATCTTACCCGGTTCTTGCATTATTATTTATAGCATATGCAGCTGTAACAGGGATTAGCTTAAGCTTTATATTATTAGTTTACACAACAGCTTCCGTAGTTAATGTATTTATAACGGCATCATTGGTTTTTGGTGTAATGGCAGTTGCGGGCTACACAACCCACCAGGACCTCACCAAATTTGGTTCGATAATGATCATGTTATTGTTCGGAATAATTATAGCCAGCCTTGTAAACTTTTTTATGCACAGCAGCGGTTTAAATATGCTGATCGCTTATATAGGCGTGGCTGTATTCGTGGGCCTAACTGCCTATGACGTACAAAAACTAAAAACGTATAGGCGCCGGTTTAGAATATGGTGATGCATCAGCAAAAAAATATGCCATTATGGGCGGCCTAACCTTATATCTTGATTTTATCAACCTGTTCCTGATGTTACTACGCGTTTTCGGCAGAAGAAGATAATAACAGAACGAATATTATAAAAGCCGCCTCCAAAAAAGGCGGCTTTTTTTGACGATTTTAAGTCTCCCCTACCGGGGGAGATTTAGAGGGGGCTTGCACTTTACAACTTTATTCCGCATCTTTGCAACGCTTATAGAGAAAGACGGAGGGATTAGACCCTGCGATGTCTTAGCAACCTGTGCTCCACAAGGTGCTAAATTCTACTTATCGGCTTTGCAGATAGGAAAGATAAGCGAAAGTCACTCACCAACCGACTTTTCGATATAAGCTTTTATTAGATGTGAGATTTGAGACGTGAGATATGAGAAACCATTCGCTGGCTCTTTGTCCAACCTCCAAAAATTACCATCTGATATTAATGCGGTTTAGATGAGATTTAAGACCTTTTTGTCTCAAATCTCATGTCTCAAATCTCACATCTAAAAAAATGAATATAAAAGAAGAATTACAAAAACGCATACTGGTAATTGACGGGGCAATGGGTACCATGATACAACGGTACCAGTTAACCGAGAAGGATTTTCGCGGGGAAAGGTTTAAAGACCACCCTTCCGACCTGCAAGGCAATAACGACCTGCTGAATATTACGCGTCCGGATGTTATTAAAGCTATTCATGCCGAATACCTTGATGCCGGGGCCGATATTATTGAAACCAATACCTTCAGTACACAGGTTATTTCATTAGCCGATTACCATCTCGAAGAACTGGCTTACGAGCTAAGCTATGAAGGCGCGCGTTTAGCCCGTGAAGTAGTTGACGAATACAACAAAAAAACACCCGAAAAACCACGTTTTGTAGCAGGCGCCGTTGGACCAACCAATCGTACCGCTTCCTTATCACCTGATGTGAACGACCCGGGTTACCGCGCTGTTTCTTTTGACGATTTGGCTGAAGCCTATTATACGCAGGTTCGTGGTTTGGTTGATGGCGGCGCTGATGTGCTATTAGTTGAAACTATATTTGATACCCTGAATGCCAAAGCCGCGCTGTTTGCAATAAACAGGTACATGAACGAATTAAAAAAGTCTCCCCCTACCGGGGGGAGATTTAGAGGGGGGCCGGACGGGTTGCCCGTAATGATCTCCGGCACTATAACTGATGCTTCGGGCCGTACCCTGTCAGGACAAACGGTTGAGGCTTTCTGGAACTCGGTGCGCCACGCCAATTTATTATCAGTTGGCTTAAACTGCGCCCTGGGCGCTAAAGAAATGCGCCCGCACCTACAGGAGCTTTCTGAAAAAGCCGATGTATTTATTTCGGCCTACCCTAACGCGGGTCTACCTAACGAGTTTGGCCAATACGACGAAACCGCGCATGAAACCGCGCACCAGGTTGACGATTTTATGAAAGCCGGACTGGTAAATATTGTTGGCGGCTGCTGCGGCACCACACCCGAGCATATTAAATGTATTGCCGAAAGGGCTGTAAAATATCCGCCGCGTAAAATAGCACAGGTTGAACCTTATATGAGGTTAAGCGGTCTGGAAGCCGTTACTATTACCCCCGAAAGCATTTTTGTTAACGTTGGCGAACGTACAAACATTACCGGTTCGCCAAAATTCTCTAAACTGATATTAGCCGAGAATTATGAGGAAGCACTAACCGTTGCCCGCCAGCAGGTAGAAGGCGGCGCGCAGGTAATCGATATTAACATGGATGAGGGCATGATCGATTCGGAAGCGGTAATGGTTAAGTTTTTAAACCTGGTTGCTTCCGAGCCTGATATATCAAAATTGCCTATCATGATCGATTCATCAAAATGGACGGTTATTGAAGCGGGGTTAAAATGTATACAGGGAAAAGGCATTGTTAATTCTATATCCCTGAAAGAAGGCGAAGAAAAGTTTAAGGAATATGCCCGTAAAATATTAAGCTACGGCGCGGCTACAGTCGTGATGGCTTTTGATGAAACCGGGCAGGCCGATTCGCTTGAACGCCGTAAGGAAATATGCCAGCGATCATATAACATCTTGGTGAATGAAGTAGGTTTCCCGCCGCAGGATATCATTTTCGACCCTAATATTTTAACCGTAGCTACGGGGCTTGAGGAACACAACAACTATGCGGTTGATTTTATTGAGGCTACCCGCTGGATAAAACAAAACCTGCCCTATGCTAAAGTTAGCGGCGGGGTAAGTAATATTTCGTTCTCTTTCAGAGGCAATAACGTGGTGCGCGAGGCTATGCACTCGGCATTCCTGTATCATGCTATTAAAGCAGGTATGGATATGGGTATTGTAAATGCCGGTATGCTGGAAGTTTACCAGGAGATCGACAAAGAGTTATTAGAATTGGTTGAAGATGTATTGCTGAACCGCCGCGACGATGCCACCGAACGCCTGGTTGAATATGCCGATACCGTAAAAAGCAAAGGCAAAGAGATTGTACGCGACGAGGAATGGCGCAAAGGCCCTGTTGAAGAACGTTTATCGCATGCGCTGGTGAAAGGTATAATTGAATATTTAGACGATGATGTGGAGGAAGCCCGTCAAAAATATGCCAAACCGCTCGAAGTGATCGAAGGCCCGTTAATGGATGGGATGAATATTGTTGGCGACCTGTTTGGCGCGGGCAAAATGTTTTTGCCGCAGGTGGTAAAATCGGCACGGGTGATGAAGAAGGCCGTGGCTTACCTGTTGCCATTCATCGAACTGGAAAAACAACGGGTTATTGATGCCGGGGAAGATTCGAGTGGAAGCCGGGCCAACGCTGGTAAGATATTAATGGCCACCGTAAAAGGTGATGTGCACGATATTGGTAAAAATATTGTGGGCGTGGTTTTGGCCTGCAATAACTTCGAGGTGATAGATTTGGGCGTGATGGTTCCCGCGCAACGTATTATTGAGGAAGCTAAAAAGCAGGAAGTTGATATTATTGGCTTAAGCGGCTTGATCACCCCTTCGCTTGACGAAATGGTGCACTTTGCCAAAGAAATGGAGCGTGAAGGGTTTACCATTCCGTTAATTATCGGCGGGGCAACAACATCGCGTATACATGCGGCGGTAAAGGTGGCGCCTAATTATTCGGGGGCGGCTATCCACGTATTGGATGCATCGCGCAGCGTTACGGTTTGCAGTAGTTTAATGAACCGTGATACCCGCGACGGCTATATACAGGGCATAAAAGATGAATACGAAAAAGCAAGAGAAGCACATGCCAATAAAAAATCGGATAAGCGTTTTGTAACGCTGGAGCAGGCACGCGCCGACAAATTCAAAATAGACCTGGATAAAGTTGCCCCTAAACCTGCCTTTACCGGCACTAAGGTTTTTGAGGCATATCCATTGGCAGAGTTAGTACCTTATATTGATTGGACGCCGTTTTTCCATACCTGGGAACTCCGCGGCAGCTACCCGAAGATATTCGACGATAAGTTTGTAGGTGTTGAGGCCAAAAAACTATATGATGATGCCCAAAAACTGTTAAAGGAAATAGTAGATAATAACCTGTTGCAGGCAAATGGTGTTATCGGTTTCTGGCCGGCTAACACGGTTGGCGATGATATAGAACTATTCACGGATGAAAGCCGCACACAATTATTATCGCGCATACATACCCTTCGCCAGCAATCAGAAAAAGTAAAGGGTGAGGCTTACTATGCCTTATCAGATTTTGTTGCGCCGAAAGATAGCGGTGTGGCCGATTATTTCGGCGGCTTCGCGGTAACAACAGGTATTGGGTGCGATGAGCTGGTGGCCAAATTTGAAAAAGATTATGATGATTATAACAGCATCATGGCCAAAGCCCTTGCTGATAGGTTAGCCGAAGCATTCGCCGAAAAAATGCATGAGTTGGTACGCAAAGAATACTGGGGCTATGCCCGGAATGAAGAACTAACTGCCGAAGAGCTGATTAAGGAAGAATACCAGGGCATACGCCCGGCGCCGGGGTACCCCGCCTGTCCGGAGCATACGGAGAAGATCACTTTGTTCGACCTGTTGAAGGCCGAAGATAACGCCCACATGCACCTAACCGAAAGCCTGGCCATGACGCCTGCTGCATCAGTAAGCGGGTTTTATTTTGCGCACCCACAATCGAGGTATTTTGGGTTGAACAAAATAAGCAAGGACCAGGTGGAGGATTATGCCAAAAGGAAAAATATGACTGTAGAAACGGCTGAAAGATGGTTGGGGCCTAATTTGAATTATTAGCCCCGGGCCCCCTAAAGGGGATGGCATTAAGTTAAGGGAATATGATTTTTAGAAATGCGCTATAGGCGCAAAAGGTCGGTAGGAAAATATAATAAACAATATTTACCGTGCCATCGGTACGGAACAAACGGAGTTCCGTACCGATGGCACGGTATTTTCTATATAATTTATTGTTCTACCGACCTGTAACCCCGATGGGGTTTTCGTTGACTTAATGACATTATCCTAAAGAGGGAGTGAATAGGAAAGTCTTATTCCATGTCTGGGCTTTTCGATCGTGAATAGCTTATTTCATATAAGATTTATAATCATCCTGAATCATAGTCATATCTGGGTGAATAGGTTTACTTTTTCCATTGAAAAGGATTATGTCCCAATACAGTGTGTCTAAATTTACCTTGAATATTTGCCCTTTATTGGTTCTGAAAGCTAATGTTCCTTTTGTCTCTTTTACTATTCGTTTTGCTTTTACAGAATCTAAATATTCTATGGACATTCCCATATAGTATTGATTGTCATCAGCTGCGGTATAAAAATCTTGGCCATCCTTTTTTTTCATACTATCTATTTTGTGCAAAGTTGGATATACCAATAAGGCACATGGGCTGGTTATAAGACTGTCGTACCCATTGCTTTGTATGATTGCGACACTATTAGAACTTTTAGCAATTGTTTTTTTTGAGGTTTTATTATTACAAGCAAACGATAGAGTAATTAAAAAAAATATTACAATGTATTTGAACTTATAAAGGACCTTAGAAAAGGTATGCATTGAAGTCATATGAATAAAAGTATAAAAATTCTTTTAAATGGGCTAAACATTATATCTAAGTCAAACTGCGTTAAGGATTGCAGCGGATACCGGCCTTGTGGCTAATGCCTGCGCCGTATGAGCGGAAAGCCTGACCCGCCTTTAGGCGGGAAACGCCCTAAATATCACCGCAAACCATTCACCTAATCAACCCAATCCAACTTAATCAACCAACAACAAAACTTTTTTCTCCAACCACTTGAATATCAAAAAATAACTCCGTACTTTTGCAGTCCCGAAAACTGCCCGCCAATGAAGGAAGGCAGCGGGAATTAAAAAAAAACAAAAGCAAAAAGCAAGAATGCCTACTATCAATCAATTAGTTAGAAAAGGTAGAGTAGCTCTGGTCGACAAGAGTAAGTCGCCGGCGTTGGACAGCTGTCCACAGCGAAGAGGAGTATGCACCCGCGTGTATACCACTACCCCTAAGAAACCAAACTCAGCAATGCGTAAAGTTGCACGTGTGCGTTTAACCAATGGTAAAGAAGTAAACGCTTACATCCCCGGAGAAGGCCACAACTTACAGGAACACTCTATTGTATTGATCCGTGGCGGTCGTGTTAAAGACTTACCGGGTGTACGTTACCACATCATCCGTGGCGCGTTAGATACTTCGGGTGTTGCCGGCCGTAACCAGCGCCGTTCAAAATATGGTACTAAACGCCCTAAACCAGGCACTGCTGCTGCAGCCCCTGCAAAAGGTAAAAAGAAATAATTAAAGGAGGATAGTAAAAATGAGAAAATCGAAACCAAAAAAAAGAATCCTTCTTCCTGATCCAAAATTCAATGATATTTTGGTAACCAGGTTTGTCAACAACATGATGTACGATGGTAAAAAATCAACCGCGTACGCTATATTTTACAATGCTGTTGAGATAGTTGAAAAGAAAACCAGCGAAAACGGGTTAGAAACCTGGAAAAAAGCTTTAAATAATGTAATGCCTGCCGTTGAAGTAAAAAGCCGCCGTGTAGGGGGCGCTAACTTCCAGGTACCTACCGAAGTAAGGCCCGAGCGTAAAATAGCTTTAGGTATGAAATGGCTCATTAGCTATGCCCGCCGTCGTGGAGAAAAAACCATGATGGAAAAATTGGCCGGCGAGATCATATCAGCCGCTAAAGGCGAAGGCGCAGCAGTGAAAAAGAAAGAAGATACGCATAAAATGGCTGAGGCCAACAAGGCGTTCTCACATTTCCGGTTCTAATTTGGTTATTAAGTTATTAGGTTATTGGTTATTACGATGAACTACATTTTAATAACCAATAACCTAATAACCCAGTAACTCAATAACTAATAAAAAACAATGTCAAGAGATCTAAGATTTACAAGAAATATAGGTATTGCCGCTCATATTGATGCCGGTAAAACAACTACCACCGAGCGTATTCTTTACTATAGCGGCGTGAGCCATAAAATAGGCGAGGTACACGAAGGTGCAGCTACAATGGACTGGATGGCGCAGGAGCAGGAGCGTGGTATTACCATCACTTCGGCTGCTACTACTATCGACTGGAAATACAGGGGCCAATCTTATCACATCAATATTATTGATACACCGGGACACGTTGATTTTACCGTTGAGGTAAACCGCTCGTTACGGGTACTGGATGGTTTGGTTTTCTTATTCAGTGCGGTTGATGGGGTTGAGCCGCAGTCAGAAACTAACTGGAGGCTTGCCAATAACTACAATGTTGCCCGTATAGGTTTCGTTAATAAAATGGACCGCAGCGGCGCCGACTTTTTAAATGTTGTAAAACAGGTAAAAACTATGCTGGGCAGCAACGCGGTCCCGTTACAGTTGCCCATTGGCGCCGAAGAGCATTTTAAAGGTGTTGTTGATCTGATAAACTGGAAAGGTATTGTTTGGAACGAGCATGATAAAGGCATGACCTTTACTGAAGTGCCTATTCCTGCCGATATGATAGAGGAAGCTACTGAATGGAGGGAGAAATTATTAGAATCGGTAGCTGAATATGATGAGGGCCTGATGGAGAAATTTTTCGATGCCCCAGAAACTATTACTGAGCGCGAAGTATTAGACGCTTTGCGCAAGGCCGTTTTAGATGCTAAGATAGTTCCGATGGTATGCGGCTCTTCGTTCAAGAACAAAGGGGTGCAAACCATGCTGGATTATGTGATGGAGCTGTTGCCTTCGCCAATGGATGTGAAAGGTATTGTGGGCCATAACCCCGATACAGGCGCTGAAATTGTACGCCAGCCCTCAGAAAAAGAACCATTTGCAGCTTTAGCGTTCAAAATTGCTACCGACCCGTTTGTGGGCCGTTTATGCTTTATCCGTGTTTATTCGGGTAACCTGGAAGCAGGGTCGTATGTATATAATATGCGTTCAGAAAATAAAGAACGTATATCGCGTATATTCCAGATGCACGCTAACAAGCAAAACCCGATCCCGAATGTTGGGGCAGGCGATATTGCCGCTGTAGTAGGCTTTAAGGATATTAAAACAGGCGATACGCTTTGTGATGAGAAACACCCTATCGTACTGGAATCAATGAATTTCCCTGAGCCGGTTATTGGTTTAGCTATTGAGCCTAAAACACAGGCCGATGTTGATAAACTGGGCATGGCTCTCGGTAAACTATCAGAAGAAGATCCAACCTTCCGCGTTAAAACCGACGAAGAAACAGGCCAAACCGTAATTTCGGGTATGGGCGAACTTCACCTTGACATTATCATGGACCGTTTAAAACGCGAGTTTAAGGTGGAGGTTAACCAGGGCGCCCCGCAGGTTGCTTACAAGGAAGCCATTACCAGTACAACAACGCACCGCGAAACCTATAAGAAACAAACCGGTGGCCGTGGTAAATTTGCCGATATACAGGTTACCATTTCGCCAACTGACGAAGGTGTAACCGGCTTGCAGTTTGTGAACGAGATATCTGGTGGTTCAATACCGCGTGAGTTTATCCCGTCTGTTGAAAAAGGATTTAAGGCTGCAATGGATAACGGTGTATTGGCCGGTTACCCGCTGCAAAATATGAAGGTGCGTTTATTTGACGGATCGTTCCACGCTGTCGATTCGGACGCTTTATCTTTCGAAATTTGCGCGCGCAGCTGTTACCGCGAAGCATTGCCAAAATGTAAGCCGATAATACTGGAGCCGATAATGAAAATAGAAATATTAACCCCTGAAGAAAACATGGGTGATGTTATTGGTGATATGAACCGCCGTCGGGGCCAGCTTTTGGGCATGGATTCGCGCGCCGGGTCGCAGGTAATAAAAGCTACCGTTCCGCTTTCAGAAATGTTTGGTTATGTAACCCAGTTGCGTACCATCACTTCGGGCCGTGCCACTTCAACTATGGAGTTTGACCACTATGCCGAAGCGCCGCGTAACGTGCAGGACGAAATAATTGCAAAAGCAAGAGGCAAAAAAGCCGCAGCTAACGCGTAGGTAGAAATTAGTTATTGGGTTATTGAGTTACTAAGTTATAGCTCAATAACCCAGTAACTTAATAACAAATAACTTAATAACCCAATCAACCATAGTAAATTGCTCTTATGGTTGGTTAAATAACAAATCGGTGAAATCACAAACAAAATCAGTGAAATCGCCATAAAAAACAAAAAGATGAGCCAAAGAATCAGAATCAAATTAAAATCGTACGATTACAACCTGGTTGATAAATCAGCCGAGAAGATCGTAAAAACAGTAAAGCCAACAGGCGCTGTAGTTAGCGGACCGCTTCCGTTACCAACCGAAAAGAAAATTTTCACCGTATTGCGTTCACCGCACGTAAACAAAAAAGCGCGTGAGCAATTCCAGTTATGCTCTTACAAGCGTTTATTGGATATCTACAGCTCAAACTCAAAAACTGTAGATGCGCTGATGAAACTTGAATTGCCAAGCGGTGTTGAAGTGGAGATAAAAGTTTAACAGGGCCGGAAGGTCTGATAAATATTAAAAGCCATTCGATTTTCGGGTGGCTTTTTTTGTTGGTATTCCAATTCACCGCGCTGCCATCATATTTATAACAACATCAAAAAAAAGTAAATTTAGCTGATTTAGTTGTTAAAAAGTTGAAAACTACAGCTTCAAATTGCCTTCTCGTAACTTTATCTAACAAAAAAATCAGTATATTTGAATAACAGAAAAGGAAAGAAATGGGTACTATTGAAGAACTAAAAGCGATCAGCAGTACGGTTGTAAGGCGTTTAAGAAGGCAAAAGCTTGATGATGGTAAGCCGTTTTTGATATGGTCGAACAAACTACCTAAAAATCAAAGTTATCTGGAATATCCCGATCATTCCATTAAGATCGTTACTGTTGCGCCAAATTTAAAGTCATTCACGATTGTTAAGGAACTGACTACCGGCCAGGCACAGGTGATTCGCCGCGAGCTAAATTTGGTTTAATATGCCAAACCTATACATTATTACGGGTTCAAACGGGGCCGGAAAATCCACAGTCGGGCCGGGCTATCTCCCGGAAGAAATTTCTCAGCATTATACTGTTTTTGACGGCGACCTGCTTTATACAAGAAAGCTAAAGGAACTATTCCCGGCAATTACCAGGTCAGCAAAATATGCGCGAAAGGATGCACTATCGTATGTGATAGACTTATTTGAAGAACAGACCAACCAGGCATTAGCCAACAACGAGCACTATGTTTATGAAGGTCATTTTACCAATGATGCTACCTGGGAAAAACCAAAGGCTTTCAAAAAAGCGGGCTACCGGCTTCATCTCATCTTTTTTGGATTGGAAAATCCGGAACTATCACAGTTCCGTGTTACGGAAAGGGTAACAGAAGGCGGCCATTATGTTGACCCGCAAACCCTAAATAATAATTTTTACGGAAACCTTGAAAAATTAAATATTTACTACCCGCTGCTTGACGATCTTACCATTGTGGATACCTCAGAAATAAATCACCGGATCTTATTTAAGACAGTTATGCAACAAGTGGAGTTTCATGTCGGGCGGGAGGAGTTACCGGCATGGTTTACTAATCACCTGCCAGCCATTGTACAGCTATTTCCAAAATAAGTTGAATAATAAAATATTAAAAAGCCATTCGAATTTCGGGTGGCTTTTTTGTTTTTCGTATAGTGTAAATTAAAATGCGAATTTTGTATATTTGAATATGAGCACTTATATAATACATCCTGTTGGCGAACAGGAGAAAATAGTAAAAGCGTTTTTAGAGGCGTTGGATATTTCGTTTGAAAAAGAGGATGAAACACTTCCTCCTCATGTTTTGGAAGGGATAGCAAGAGGGCAAGAAGATTTTAAAGCAGGAAGGACAATGTCTTTTGACGAATTTAAAAGCCGAATGAAATCGGCCAGATGAAATACAGCATAGAATTTTCTATTTACGCTTTTGAAACTTACGACGCTATAACAGATCAATTGGAGGCTCGGTGGGGTAGCAAGATACTTAGTGATTTTGAGGAGAGGGTGGTTAAGATTTTAGCAACTATTCAAGATTCACCATTTCTTTTTAAGGCGATAGATAAAGACGAAAAAATCAGAAAGAGCGTTATCCATGCTAATTGTTCTGTTTTTTATGAGATAAAACAAACTGAGGTAGAAATCCTCTTTTTCTGGGATAATAGGCAAGATCCGATACTTTAAATTTATTTTTTAATTAGCTCTTTAACAAAATCCATTTCCGGGTCTGTAGAATTATTAATTGGCTTGGAATTATCTATTATATAATCCGGAACTACACCATGCCCGTCACATTTCCCGCAGGCCAAAATAAACCGTTTGTTTGAAATAGCACATTCAAGTTTTGTATTGGGCAGGGTAATGCCAACCCAATCGCCGGTAAAGCAAGTTGGTTCTCCGGTTTCCTGCCCTATAATTGTTCCGATATTATAACATTTAAATGCGGCAACAAAAATCGCTGCAGATGAATACGTGGCCGAGCTTGTCAGTAAATAAACATTTCCGTTAAACCGCAATGGATTTTCTTTAGGCTTTACCGGTACATACATTTGTTTTACAAGGGTTCCGTTTTTCGCGGTTAATGCTTGTTTCCTTTTTTCATTTAGCCTGATATAAATAGGGTAGTATAAATAATTATACCATTTGAACCATCCTGCATATTTACGGTTGGCGGCAATAAAATTCTTCTTTTCATCCCGGCTTATCCTGGTATCAATTTCTGTGTATTCGGCAATTGGTTTATCGGTTAAATATTCATATAATATATTGTTAAGGCGGGTTGTTCCTCCTTCATTTGTACGAATATCAATAATGAGATTTTTATAATGTTTTTTATTCATGGTTGAAAACACACTATCGCAAAACGGTCTAAAGTGTTCCAAATCATCACAGGCTTTATAATCCAGAACGCCTGTACTCATCTCGGGCAGTTCATAAAAAGCATAATTCGGATTCCTGAATAAATAATTTTTCTTCGGTTGCTGCTGCCTGCCCCGGAGTTTGTCAATTTCAGCTTGATTTATGGCAGAACGAGTGATACTCTTAACTTGTTTATCAGTATTATCAATATAGGTTATATGGTATTTTTCCGAACTGCCATAATTAAACCAGTAAAGTTTATTGAAATCGCCCGATAAAAAGCGCTCTTCGTAATCAACGTTTTCAGGATTATAACTGCTCAGTATATTTTTAACTATGTCTTTTGCTGGTCGGCCGTTAATGCTGATAATTTCGGTACCATACGGATTTTTTATTGAATAGACCAATAGTTTACCATGGTTGATCTCAACCGGAACAGGAAAGAACTTTCCGCCTTTATCAGTATATAATTTCAAATCCTCATCAGGGCCGTTAACATAGTTATGCCCGTCTTTTATTACACCATACACCACCGGGGCAAAAAGATCCATAAAGTCTATCCTTGTCATCGGTTTTGTAATTCGGCCCTTAAGGTCATTGTATCTCCTGATAACCGTATCTCTTGGCGTTTCGCTGAAATAATTGGGATGTATAACTTCAAACTTTTTAAACAAAAAGTCCAAATCTTGATATAGCTGTGCCGGAGTATATTTTTTAAAATAAGAAACCGTATCAAAAACTTGCCCGAATACGGTACTTGTTAATAATATGCATAAAATCAATGGGGTAAGTTTTTTCATGATGTGTTACCATTATGTACTGCAAGTTTGATATTTTATATCAATACACAAACAATAAGCACCTTTTTTAACATTTATTAACTTATAATAATTTGCG